>Ga0181389_1000023_pt1 | contig 49715 bp, 42 predicted proteins | sample 12SPOviralmetaG_FD_130121 | JGI IMG/M metagenome (GOLD analysis project Ga0181389, IMG submission 130121) | Marine viral communities from the oligotrophic San Pedro Time Series (SPOT) site, San Pedro Channel, CA, USA - 12 SPOT_SRF_2010-06-29 | ecosystem: Environmental > Aquatic > Marine > Strait...
CGCAAAAGAAAAAGATTTACCGATACAATGGGGAGGCGATTGGAAAAGCTTCGTTGATATGCCCCATTTTGAATACAAAAACGGGAAAACTACCGCAGCGATGAGAAAGTTAATAGCCGAAGGGAAATCAGTGATATGAAAAAAGATGCAGAATATTTTAAGGCATTGATTGAATTTGCTGACACAGACTTGCAACGCGCAGCATTAACGGCTGTTATTGAAAATAATGGTAGCGCTCGAGCAGCGGGTAAAAAAACAAACAAATGTCACAGCAGCATTCTCCGAACTATAAAGCGAGTTGAAAAGTATGCAGCGCAGAAAGGCTGGTCTGGTGCTTACGACGTCACATCATTTTGCCCACCTGGGTATCATTTGAAAGGGACGTCCACGCTGCTTGATGGGGAAGGCGGCGTAGTTCAGCAATGGGTAAAGACTGATAAAAATCGATCAAGAGAATATGAGATAGCACAAGAGATTTACGAAGATTTAGCTCAGGATGTCAAACGACTGCCAGCATTGAAGAAACCAAAGTCTTGTGATGCAGACTTGTTGAATTTTTACGTGCTGACTGATTGCCACATTGGAATGTTATCTTGCCCAGAGGAAACAGGGCGTGCATGGAATACACAGATTGCCGAAACCGTTATCATAGATGCGTTCCGAGCTATGGTGCAACAAAGCCCCAAAGCAAAGCGGTGCGTCATAGCGCAACTGGGGGATCTGCTGCATTGGGACTCAATGATCCCGGTTACTCCCGCAAGTGGCCATATTGTAGATTCTAGCGATAGATATTCAAACGTTGTAGCGATAGCCGTCAAAATCATTCGGACAGTCATGGACGATGCTTTGGCTAAGCATGAAGAAGTTCACGCAGTCATGGCTACCGGGAACCATGATCAGTCTGGATCTATTTGGCTAAGAACTTTACTTGCCGCACTCTACGAAAACGAACCTCGAGTGACTGTTGATGTGAGCTCTTCCCCGTTCTACAGCCACAAGCACGGCTCAACAATGCTAGCTATGCATCACGGGCATCTCGTAAAACCAGTAACAATGCCCGGCTTGTTTGCTGCTACTGAACCTGAAATGTGGGGTCAGACCAAATACCGCTACGCTCACGTCGGCCACAAACATAACTCGAAAATGCAAGAGAGCGAGGTGGGCGGTATGCACGTCATCGAACATCCTACTTTAGCTGCGCGAGACGCTTACGCATCTAGCCACGGGTATTTCTCAAACAGCGGAGCTAGATCAACAACGTATCACGTTGAACACGGCGAATGTGGAAATGTAGTAGTGCGGCCAAAGATTTAATCATGGAAAACAAAACCTCAAAAGCTCTGCAGCGGTTCAACCTCAGCGGAGTCAATAAACCAAAACGGACTCCGAACCATCCAACGAAGAGCCACGTTGTGCTAGCCTCTGAAGGCGGTAAGACAAAGTTGATTCGATTTGGTGAACAAGGGGCTAAAACTGCTGGCAAACCTAAAGCTGGTGAATCTGAAAAAATGAAAGCAAAGCGCAGGAGTTTCAAAGCTAGGCACGGCGCCAACATCAAGAAGGGAAAGATGTCGGCAGCTTATTGGGCCTCAAAAACGAAATGGTAATTCTCTTTGCGTGTGCCATGTTTTAAGCGCATTTAGCAATCAACAAATAAATATTATGAATAAAGAATCCATACTCGGAGTAGTTCGCCACATACTAACGTTTGGCGGGGGGCTTCTCGTAGCCAAAGGAACCATTGAAGAGCCCATGATGCTCGAAGCCGTAGGTAGTATCATTACACTGATTGGCATTGTCTGGTCTATTCGCCAGAAGTCAGAGCAATGAGAGCAGTTCTAGCTGCGCTCGCCTCTGCTCTTTCGGCGTTGGCATCATATTATAAGACCGTATTCCCGGTTAGAGAGATGCGCTCGTTACAGAAGGAAATCTACGACTATGAAGATGAAATTTATCGCCTCGGTGATCGTGGCAATCCTGCTGACAAACTGCGCATCGAGGTCATCGCTACGAGAAAGCGAGACGCAGCAGAACAACTCAGCACTTTACGATCCGCCTACCGTAACTCTGATCAAGGGTAAAACCTATCAGTTCAAAGAAGGCGCAATTGAAGGTCGCGGCCAGAAACTTCATTCCCACTACAGCTATGTAATGGCACTGCTAACGGGCCGACCTTACAATGAAAAATAACAAGAAAAAGACAGCTACGACAGTCACTTGCGGCAATGCGCCATGGAACCGTTACTTTTTCACCCGCATAGCAAAAGAATGCGGTTTTCGTCAAGATGGGGTTTTACCGAGCGTGAAAACTGCAGATTCGGAGAAAACTAGCTCCTAAATATTTGCTCATCTTGCTCTTCTGATTCCTAGAATCCTTGGCTTGCAGCTTTCAAGCGATACGCGCGAGACGGCCCTACTGTAAGTTGGTCGATGGATGCACTGGCCATTCCCAACGTAAATAAGTATATGGCCAGCGGTTCCCGACCTCGAGCCTCTCCACTGCACTATAATGTCTCCTGGGCGGGGAGATCCAACTACAGGACGCCCAAACTTGAGCCAATTCCTAGCGAGACTGTGGCCGGGGGGCGGCTGAATGCCAGCGGAAGACATCACCTCGCCAACGAAATTAGCACATTGCCGCGAGACTCCCGGCCGGTAATATTTGTTTTCCCAAGCTTTCGCTTTTGATACGATTACATTAGAGCTAACGCCCTTTAACCAATCGATAGACGGCTTCCAATTCTCAGCATTGGTAATAGCGACAACGCTGAACAGAACCGCAAATGTAAGTTGAGTTGCTTTTATCATGCTTTTTTTCCGGTATTCCAACCATCTAACCACGCAATCCTCAATAAATCGTCTGCTGTATTCCCATCGTTGCCTTCGTTCAATTTTGATCTGAGCTCATGGTATTCCGAACTGTCAGTGTAATTGAGCCAATCTTTTGTCTCTGGTCGCCCATCGTAAATTTTATTGCTAAAAATCACTTTGCTGGCTTTGAGCTTAGCGTGATACCGCACTGCCTCTTCGCCTTCATTAAAGGACGCATCTACAAGGTCTGCGGCAACAAGATACGCCAGTAGGTTGATCCACCAGCTGAGGCTATTGTCAGCTAGGCCCAAATACTCATTTATTGACCCTTTTTCTTCGGGTTTAGGGCGACCTCCAAACTGTTCGTCAAATTCCTCAACAGTTTTAGTCGTTTGAAGGAACCCAATGATTTCATTGATCTCAGCGGAGAACTCTTTAATCACATCGATAATGTGCGCTTTTTCTGCATCTTCCATAAATATATTTGACAAGGGTAAAAAATTGAACCTATCGGTAAATAGGTTAATTCGTTTTTTCCAACGTAATAACTAACCTCAAATTTAAAAACGTAGCCAGAGGAGTCAAGAAGGACAAGGTGGCTGGTCTACGTCCATGTTTAATGTCGCTATAAACACTGATGTTTGATTCAGTAGCTCTGCACAATTCCGTTTGTGTTATTTTTTTAGATAATCGCTCAGTCTCGATTGCCTCAAACAACTCATTCTCGATTTTTCTTTTGGATTTCATGCCGGGTAATCATCGTGCGATTGACTAGGCGCGTTTGATTGATGCGAATCTTGCGAATCTTTAGGGCTGCTTAGAAACTGCACCTCAGCGCCAATGACCTTGAGTTTGCTGCGATTTGATCCTGTGGCTTTGTCTTGCCAAGTATCAAGCTTTAGACGGCCTTCCACATAGATTTGTCGCCCTTTTGAGCAGTATTGATCGATGACTTCAGCAGTCCTACCGAAAAAGGTAATATCTACGAAAGTAACCTCTTCATGGGTTTGCCCTGATTCGTCCTTTCGGCGGCGACTCGTAGCCAAAGCAATGTCAGTCACAGCCATGCCGCTAGGCGTTTTTGATGTTTGAGGGTCTCTAGTGAGATTTCCGATTAATTGAACTTTATTTAGTGTTGCCATATGTATTTTGTTTTTTGTTTGAAGAATTGATAATTTTAGCGCAGCGGACACGCGCTTCAGTGGCGGTCTCACCCCACGCAGAGAAGTTGCGAAACAGAGCGACATATCCCCCGTCATAGCCGTCTTGATCAGCGGCTTTTACAACGGGCAAATCCTCAGCGTTTATAGTGCTCACTTATCTAATGCAAGCTTGAGCAATTGGAACAGGTCTGCGTTTTGGTTTTGGAAAAACTGCAAGGTTTCGCGCAATTGCTCAATCTGAGGGTCATCTATTGACTCAGCCTGAGATATTTTGCGCCTTGAGGTCGCGCGTTTCTTTTGCGCATCCGCAGGGATTGGTCTAGTTCGACCGTGCGGCACACGAAATATTAGAGTGTTTACTAGTGAATCTCTGATAACCGCTGAAACCTCAGGGCCGTATTTTTCAACAGCACATTCGTGAGCCTCAGAAATTTTTGTCTGAGACATAGCATTCACATTGATAATTGCGGTTTGCAGTGAATCAATAATCGATTCGAGTTCTTTAATTGCTTCAATCTTGTCCATTAGGGGAAGCATCAACAAAGGGCGCGGCTTTGTCCAACATCTTTTGCACGGTTTTGCGAAATTCAGATGAGTGATTGAGCATATCTTGAAGCTCATCAACGGTTGAGACGCTGCGATGAATCCTCTCCTCTCTGCGTATTGGCAGTCCCATTGTGCGGTTTAACCACATTTCGATGGATCTCAGCCGGGTAGCCCAATCAATTCCGTCATCTTTGCTCGAGGCCGTCATTGCCTCGTAGAGTTGCTGCACGATGTCATCGCCAACGTCGCGATCTTCCATCTTCTCCAGCATTGTGCGTCGCCCCTGGACTTGGAGCGCGTTTGTTTCCATTTTGTTTTTGGCGTTAGTCGCCGTTTTCTTTTTTTGTGGAGGCATGATATTTCGTTTTTGTGACTGAAACTGACTCAGGCAATAATTCAATGCCGTTGGGCGTGCGAATTGGAATGTAGGAATAATCTAGCCTCACGACAGGCTCGTCGTCCCAACAGAACCAGGCTCTGCCCCGGCGCGACGCAAAATTACTACTATTGTATTCTGAATCTAAATTCCATGCAAAAAATTCCCAAAACTCTGATCCGGTTACCATTCGGTCGAAATCTTGTTCAATGTGTTCAACCAGCAATAATTCGCATTTTTCGGCAGCTAACTCATCGCCTAACAGTTCGCTGAATGCGTTAGGCAATAACAGAAGCATTCTGTATTTTTAACGGTTTTTTCCCAATTTGCACTATTTTACTTGCACTTTTACGCATTTTCGCGTAAATTTAACAACGATCAGCACGTCGCTGGTCAATCCTACTATTATGAACCGTATTGAAATCGAACGCATAAGGCGTCGCGCCCGGCGCCTTTTGGAACTCAAGGCTCAGGAGCGTAAGCTCCACCTTGAAATCAGGAAGACGCAGAGCTTCCTCAAAGAAGTCCTTGGCGAAGGAGGCGTTGTTACGCTTCCCAAGGAACAGCAAGAGCTTGTTGTTCAGCAGCAATCTGAAACCACGATCCCGCAACACATTCGCGCTGCCCACAGCCGCATCGTGTTGCGCAAACGCTCAACTAGAAAGGCGGTAAAAACAGTATGAAAGATTACAAACCACTAAAAGGCACTTATGAATTTTACGTGCCTTTTGGACAGCATGATGGGCAAGGGGCAGCTGTTGATTTTGAGCGTGAAATCAACGGATATTTACACCTTGAGAACGCGCGGTTAGTCTCAAACGACCAACCAATCGATGTTGATGCAGAGTTATACTCAATAATTGAATCTTGGATTGATTATGAAAATTAAGGAAGCCGCTGAAATTGCTATCACTTGGATTTTGAAGACCCCTATTAAATTATGACACAAAAAATAACCGTTAGCCTCATTGAGAGTGAGGCTAGAATGGCCTTTGATCGGGCTATGCAGTCGCAACCCTCCTATTGGCTTGGCCACGCATTCTATTGGATGTCGTTTGGCCTTGGCAAACGCCGATACAGAATTTGTATTGGTTACACTGATGGTCGCGAGAACCTCAACACCATCGCTGATGACGTCGCAGCTTTCTTTGACGGCACAGAAGTGGAAAACGTGAGCGTCACGTTCAACCTAGACTAAACTAAACCAATCCTACTACTACTATGAACCTAAATACCGAAATCAAAATAAAGTCGTTTAAAACCTCGCATGGCCTAAGTGAAGAAACGCTCGCCTTCACGGGAAAGCTTTACATCGGCAAAGTTTATGTTGCCGACTTATGTAGTCGCGGAACCGGCGGCGGCGTTGATTATTATGAAGTTGAGACTGACAGCAAAAATGATGCACTTAGTGAGCTCAGTGCATTAGTCAAACAGTTTGAAGCAACCCACGAAATGGGAGGGAAAACAATCACTCTTGACCTTTCGCTTAATTGGTTTTTAGCGGAACTCGCCGGACAATTAGATGACTTAGCTTATCAGAAGTCTCAGATGCGAGGTCGCACTTTCGTGCGATTAAAGGGCAAAGAGTATAACGACGACGGGTGGAGTTCGTTTAAAATTCCTTACCGCAATGGTGCTGCGATTGATCGACTCGAGAGGCAAAACAAAGTAATTACAGAATGCTTGAATGAGCAGCTAAGTAAAAAAACCTTCACAATTGGCGACATCTTAGAAGCTATGGGCGTTGAGGGTCAAAAGCTTGCGCTATTGTAATTGCGTAGATCCGCCTCTAGTCCGCACAACAGCCTCTGCTGGTCTCTGAACCGGCAGAGGCTTTTTGTTGTGTCAGCTGATCTGGTTTAGCCACGCTGCGACCAACACCAGCTGCTGATGCTTTCCGCTAGTATTCTGCCTAAGAACACCCTTGATCCTCCCAGAGACAATTACGCGGTCGCCTTTTTGCCAATCACTAGTGATCTCTGCTAATGCGTCCCAAGCGTCAACTGAGATATATGCTGGCGCGGGATCAACGTCGTTGCTGACTGCGACAACGAACTCTGTAACGACTCTGTCGCTTTTGGTCTCCTTGTAGATTGCGTTGTCCACAAGGTTTCCGCTAATTACAATTTCATTTAGGTTTCGGGCCATTTGCTATTTTCAATAGAACATCAGCATGAGACGGCTCATCGTCTCGATCAAAACACGCTAAATCTTTGCCCCGTAAATTATTCCAAATATCAGTTAGGCTGATCAGCAAATCTCCAGCGTGTAAAGCTGACTCAAATTTATCGACACACTCTTGTTTGGTTTCGCATCGGAAATTTTTCAAACGCAATTTTTTTGCTGCTGACAAATCAATTGTTGACCAAGGTATAGATTTTGAACTAGCTAAAAAAAATGGATTTCCCCATCTCCCTGGGCGATCAACGCGCACAACACCAGCGCCGACTTCTTTCACTCCTCTTTTTTGGCGGTAAAATCTTTTGGGCATACAGTAGGATAATTAAATAACTAATCGTTTTGCGATAAAATTTTCCACGCTAAAGCAGCGGCTTGAGGGCATTGCCCATTGCCAATAGCCTTCAACCTCCCTACACGATGTTTTCTTTCGCTGGTAACTCTGGGGATTTGGCCTGTGTTGCTGCGTTCTGTCAGCATGACCTGAGAAGGTAAGTTTTCGTTAAACCCTGTTGGATGATTTGGCGTTATTGTGTGACCCTTGCTATCTCTCGAAACGGGTGTAGACCAAGTTTCAGTTTGCAATTCATCGGCTGGATCAACAGACCAATCTCGCCAATCGAGCTCGGTTATTGCATCCATACTAGTCCACCCAACAGGCCACCCCATAATCCATTCAACCCAATCTGGATTAAGGTGTCCGGTCACAGTCTCAACGCCTTTTCCGTCAATGACCGCGTTTGGTAAAGCATCATGCGCACGGCTTTTGCCATCCTTTCGCGTCAGTGATTCAGTTTTATATCCACCTTTGAAATCTCTGGCGGTTGGCGTTGGATAGATTTTGTGAGGATTGAATGCAGCTGCGGTAAGGTTGTTTTGATGATTCTCTCGCCACTTTTTGGTGGCTTTGTTGGAATCTTGAACTGTTGGCGTAGGCCAATTTTGATCTCGCTTCGCAACTTGAACTCGAAGTGAATGCTTTGTCCCTTGATGTTCAGTTTGCATTTCCCATTCAGTTGGCTCTCCGTGTTTGGCTTCTTGAGCTCGCGGCGTAGGCCACTGAGCGTGTTCCACGGCGGCTGTGAGGTTGTGTTTTACGGCGGCGGTCATTCCCTTGCGTTTGATGAGTGTATCGAGACCTTCCTCGCCTCCGACTCTGGGCGTGGGCCACCTTACTTTTGCGGCAACTTGTTGCGGCAAGCCTATTTGAGCCAACCCTCCGTTTTTTTTGTAGTAATGTCTGCAATTGCTGCCAACAGGCTCGCCATTTTGAGTTTCTAATTGGTCAAGGGTAATTCCTGGTTCGTTAGCTGCCGGACTGCGCCAACTCTCCACCAATCCAGATTCTATCTCGCTTGTGGGGAGCTCCGACATGATGCGCTCCGACAACACCCCACTTCGCATCATACCCCATTTCGGTAAGGTCACTGAGGACTCTGGTAAGTCCTCTTCCCACAAGCATTGGTGAGTTTTCCACGAAGACGAATCTCGGTCGTATTTCACCGACAATTCTTGCCATGTGTTCCCACATACCTGATCGCTCTCCGTCGATCCCGGCTCCTTTTCCTGCACAAGAGATGTCTTGACAGGGAAAGCCGCCAGATACGACATCAACACGTCCTCGCCATTGTTTTCCGTCAAAAGTTTGAACGTCATCCCAGATTGGGAAAGGTTGCAGTTGGCCATCGTTCTGGCGTTGAACCAAGACGGAAGCTGCATAGGCGTCCCATTCCACAGCGCACACTGTTCGCCATCCAAGAAGTTTTCCCCCAAGTATTCCTCCGCCAGCACCTGCGAATAAAGCCAACTCATTCATTTCTGTGGGTTTGAGGTTTCATTTTGATTTGCGTCGCTGACTCGCAGGAACTCTTCAAGACTTGGGTTGCTGCGCAGCCTTATCAATCGACCACTCGGGCCTCTTTCTATTTCTGCCTCTGGGCAAGTTTTGCTTTTAAGTCTCCGCTGCAGCGTTGATGAGGATATTCCTGTTCTGTTGCATAAATCATTAGGCGATTCCCAAGATCGCAAACTATGGATACCATAATTTTGCAATTTGAGCCAATGCTGAACTTTTTCTAGCATTTCGCTTTGTGAGGTTGCTACTAAGGTAATTACAGTTCTAGGTGTTTCAAGATTTGGCATTTTTCCAAGTTTCGTATTCGTTTTCTAAGTTTTCCCAAGCTCCCTTTCTGCCGATGAGATCAGGATTGTAGTCATTGAGGAAATCCTCAAAATCTGCTGGTTGTCCGCGCTTCAGCGTAGTTTTCTTGGCGACGCCCCCGGTAGCAGTGTTTTTTCTGCGGGTAGCCCTATCAACCTCGCCAAGCCAATTGTGCAACAGCGTAATCAAATCTCTGCGCCTTATGTCAGAATGCGATTCGATGGTCGCACGGTAATATGAGCGCACGTCGCGGTATTCGCTCTCGTCAAGGGGAAGGATGTTGAGAAGTGCTTTCGCCTCAGCGACCGTCCAGAGCGTGGTCTCTCTGCGATTGAATAAGCTTCCAAGCTCAACCATCAACGGAGTATTCCGATTCACTCTGCGCGTCATCGCTGCTTTCTCACTGAGAGATTTCCATCCTGATGGCATCACTCCTTGAACTTCGAGAGAAGTTTTATCAGTTTCTTCTACTCTTTTCTCTTCTACTCTTTTCTCTTCTATTCTAGAAGGAGTTGATTCGTCTTGAATCGGAGTCGGCTCAGAGCTAACTCCGAACATATCTATTTGCTCTTGTGTATCAAGGGTTTCGACTAATAACCAACCGATTTCGGAGCTAGACAAAACGTCAAGAGCTCGCTGAATCTTTTGTCTTGGAACTCTTAGTTTGACTGACAGCGTGCGAGCGTCATGCGGTGTGCCGTTTATACCTCGGATCAAAACTCCTCTTGTATCGGATTGTGAAGCCTCGAGGACTAAGAGAATGAATAGACCATAGATTTCTAAGCCATCCTTCTCCATCAGAAGCGCCGACATACCGTAGCTAGCTGGATTATAAGGGACGGGAACCCACTTCATTGTGTCACAACGCTTTGACTGCGACACTTCAAAGGTCGAAGACCATTTGCTGATTCGATAAATTTTCATGTTCGTAATTATCCTTAAATATTGTTGAGTAGTTGCTCCACCCACGCTGGCGGCATGATTTCTGCAACTCCAATTCTAGGCCAATCGTCATGCTGGTAGGCGTTGGCAATATTAAACAAGTCGCAGCGATACTCTCTACGGCCAAGCTCAAGCCATTCATCTGGTATCCAATGCAAAGCGCACTCGTAAGGCCATTCTTTCTCAACTGCTAGTATTCCAGCGCGACGCTTGTCAAGGCCAGCCAATCTGCAGACATCAACATAAAACGCTAATTGCTTGTGGTAACCATATTTCTGGATGTGCGCAGAGAATGGCTCAACCGCAGCGTTGAAAGTTGTTTTCAAATCTATTACAGAGTCGTTCTCGTTTTTGAGTAAATCCAATCTAGCTTTTAATTGCATTGCCCAAGGCTGATCGTTTTGGCCACCAGAGTAGGCGCCAAACACAGTCACCTCTGTATCGCTGCCGCAAATCAACTCCCAAACTTCTGTGTATTCTCGGATTGATTCGCACATTCCAGACATTTGCAGAAACCAATCTGCGTCGATTTCTTCAACGCCTTGATCGAATCCTTGTCTCCAATCTTTGTATGATTTGTGCGCCCTAGAAAAAGAAGTTGGTATTTTGAGCTGGCGTGATGGAGGGCGCTCAGCATTTACTTGCTTCACGCGCTCCACCTCCATTTTCATCAACTCTTCTTTTTGCGCCGAATCAAGCAGTATGTTGGTTTTGTAAAACAGTTCTGGTTCCAACAGAAGCGTGTGGAACTGGCGACCAGCGAGCAAGGCTTGTGTTTCCTTCATGCCGCGATCAGGATTATCGACTATAGTTTTGAACCGCCAGAGGCTTCTCTGCGCGGCTTTCATTTTAGTATTGTTTAGTCCATCAGCTAGCGCATACGCCTCAAATGACAAATCTGGGAAAACTCCGTTAATTGGTGTAGTAGGATTGAACATGATTTTAGGTGTTTGAATTTATTGATTGAGTTTCATTAACAAGTGTATCGAATTTTTCTATAATAGACCTCAGCGTAGGGATTCCTAAATCTCGCCAGCTTTGCCCTGGTTTGATTATGCGATGCGCCTCTAGAATATCGTAAAGCATTGCATCGTTTAGCTCTTTCTCTTCAAGAAGCGCTTCAACCTCTTGGAATATATCAGCTGTAGCATTATCGAGAAGTTGCACGTCAGCCTTTTCTTCAATTTTTATTTCGGCTGAGAGACGCTCCTCGTTTTCGGATTCTCTGACGGGATCATGGCGATTGTCCATATCGACCATCCTAGTAAACTCATCTGTTCGCGGGAGCCACTTCATCATGTTTTTGAGGCAAGTTCGCTTACGCATATCATCAGGATCACTTTGGTTGGGGCCGCTTTTAAAACTTTTAGATCGCTGGCGTTTATTCTCTACGTCCGCAATATCCATGACGTGGATTTGCACAGGTGAGTCTGCAAACTTTACGCGCGTATAAACGGCTATTGGTTCAGCGGCTCCCCTTGGAAATGTGGGCTTGTGAATTAGCTTGTCGCTGCCATCTTCGTTGCCGCCAGCGATAAACTCAAATTCATCGCCGTCATAGACTACGTTGCCATCGACAATTTGTGCTTTTGCGTAATCTCGCAACACCCGAACGAAACCCTTGTAATCAACAATCAGACTGCACTCTAGTTTGTAAGAGCCGTCAGCTTGCTTCCGATTGTAGGGTATCAAGTGCGCGTCATAGCCGTTAGGCATCAGCCCAAACTCCACTAGCTCAAGGACGCATCTGGCAATAGACAATTTTGTGCATTGCTGCAACTTTGCATTCTTCTCAATGGCCGTAGTGAATGAACGCTCAAGGCGCTTCACGAACGATTCTCGGTCAGGGGCAGCAATTGATGACGGCAATGCTTTTGCGATTTCGGCGTGAGTGTTGTCTGATCTGACCCACTCCACCAACGATTTGACTTTTGGATTGTTTCTGCTCATTTTGTTTTTGGTAGTAGGATGCCATTAGGGGCGGGTTGACATTTGTCCTCGCCCCTAATTTTTCCTAGTGATTAAATACTCAAAGTTCCTGCGCGGAATCTTTTCAAATAAGCGAAGCCCAGGAAAACACCTTCGATGTGATACCCATTCCTTGCGTTTTTAAAGGCGCCCACTCTGACAGATTCTGGATTTTCATTGAAATCTGGAAAATGACTAACGGCAACTAATTCGCCAACGTCAGGCAAAGCTTGCTTTTTCCTTTCGTGTTCACCATTGCCTGTGACCCAAACGATTTGCTCTCGACCGCTTTCGCCAAGTCGCCGCTTACCGCTGTCGGCAATGATACCCTTGCGTCGAAGTGGAGCTAGGCGCGGAGTAAGGCTTTCGTGTTTAATGCCTGTAATTTGCTGAATTTGAGAAGAGGTTAACCCATCCTCAGAATTTGAGACGGCAGCAGCAACTTTCTTCGCTATTGAAGAAGCGTTTTTTCCCTTCATAGAGTGTGCTGCCGCTAGCGACGTTTTTGGGTCTAATGCGCGAGACCAAGCCTCAGCGGTTTCATTTTTTTCTTGTTCCATTTATTTTTATTTCAGTTTTTTGTTCTGTGACTTTCGCCACCTTAACTTGGTGACAAAAAATGTTTGTGACTACCGAAGGGTCATCCTCTATCAGAATGCCAGCGTGCCTCATGGCATCTAGCGGGACTTTGCAAGCGGCGTAGAGGTTATCGATGTCTAGGGGTTGCCGCGCATAATGCCTAACTATTTCTATTTCGGCTTCCTCAAAAGGTTCTCCAAAATCGTTGCCAGCAGCAGCCCGGATCATAAGAATCCATTTTTCTTTGACCTTCCTGTAGGCGTGAAAATGCATCCGCATCAGCCCTTTGCTACCGTTTAAACTGGGGGCTAACTCGTCAACTATGAGCTTTGTGGTCATATTAGGTTCAAAAAGACCGATTAAATTGACCGTTTCTAGGGAATTATCAAGAAAAATGGACAATTTAATTTGAACGCCTATTATGTCGGCAATGGATGCACTGAATCTGATGGGCGCTTTGAGGGCTAATGGAGGCGCCTGGTTTGAGTCGTTTGGCCGCATCAAGTTGAAGAGCGGGGCTATCGGCAGGCCGTCGATGAACGCGTATCAACAAGACATTAATGAGGTGCATCAATATTGTAAACAGAACGATTTGCCGTGCAGGATTATAGGCTTAAAGCCTAGACAGAAAGGCAGCAGCACGTTTTTCAGTAACCTGCTTTACACAGACGTGCGAGCTCCAGATGGCAACTCTTCAGAGGTATCGGCTTGTGTAATGGGAGGACAATATTCACAAGTAGACAATCTGTGGCAAATAATCAACCGCTACGAATCTTACGACACTTTTGAATGGGGCAATAAATTCCAGATTAACAGCCTTGAAGCTGTGTGTTCCAACGGAGGGAGGATTGTAAAAGAAACTGCAGGAGACTTTGACGCCGCGCGAAGCGGCACGTTCCAATGGCTTCTCACAACTGAAACGGCTCGCTGGAGAGACGAAGGGGTGGCCAATGCCCACAAGGTTTTACAAGGAGCGATGGCTTGCGTTCCAGACTTGCCAGGGACGGTTGTGGTATTAGAATCAACCGCTAACGGTTCGTCTGGTGCGTATTACGATTTTTGGCAACGCGCTGTAAGCCTTGAGCAATTCAAGAAAGGAAAAAGGGGGAATGGTTTCGTGCGAGTGTTTCGCGCTTGGTTTGAGTTTCCAGATTCTGTTATCCCACTGACTTCCGAACAACACGCAGAAATTGCTGATTCTCTCAACGAGGATGAAAAATCTTTAATCAATGACTATGGCTGCAGCATAGAAAACATTGCGTATCGACGAAACAAAATTGAAGGCGAATGCGGCGGCGACGTTGATTTGTTTGAGCAAGAATACCCAAGAACGGCAGCAACAGCGTTCTTGCTGTCAGGCAGAAGGCGCTTCAATAAAATCGGTATTGAATGGCAGAAAAAAAGATTAACAAACTCTTCTGCGATAGAAGGAAACATTGAATTAATTAATGACAATGGTGCAGATCGAACCGTTTGGCGTAACGCCCAAGACGAAAACGACGTTGAATTTGTGCAATGGGAAAAGCCAATTCCTGATAAAAAGTATCTGGTAGCAATTGACACAATGACGGGCGCTTCTCAAGCAATGGGACTTGATCCCGATAACCATAGCGTTCTTTGCCTCCGAAAAGGTTATTTTGATGCCAAAGGCTGGCATCCCACGCGTGTAGCAGCAAGGTTGTTCAGTCCGTGCAAATGGGACATTGACGTATTGGAACACGCCGTCTATCGCCTCTCGCATTACTACGGCAGATGCATGATTGTTCCAGAGATCAATAATGATCGCGGCCTAATAGAGCTTTTAAAGCTTAGGAGGGGCATAAAAATCTATCGGCGCAGAGTTACAAACAAAAAGACAGGCAAGATTAGTGACGCCTACGGATGGCAAACGAATGTTCATACGCGCAGAAACATTGAAGACGTAGTTGCTAGAGCGATTCGAGAATGGGATCAAGACGGCGAAGGCGTTAATGTCGAATGCCCTCATATTATCAGCGAGCTAGAAACTTTCATAGTTAATGAAAAAGGCAAAGCTGAGGCTGCTGACGGAGCTCACGATGACGATGTGATTGCTCTTGGGATAGGATTATGCACTATTGATGCCGCAACTATGTATGTAGAGCCAATGCAAAGAGAGTTCATAGCCCCTGACATAAAAAAAGATTTCAGAGGACGACGCACGAAAACACAAGATGCTAATTATTCATAAATGAAACTAATCGAAAAAATACTAGAAATCATCACCCCAGTCAGCCGTAGGAGGTATCGCAAAAGCTTAGAAATTTTGCGATCTCTTGAAAAATTAGCAAACGACAGAAGGGGCGATCAAATATTAGCTGAGCGCAATTTGCATTATGCTCTTGGTGATTTAACTCGAAAAATGTCTACTTGGGTAGCTAAAGAAAAAGGTGAGTCTATTGACATTGGATTACGGGTAGACAAAGAAATGGCTAGAGCAGCTTTACAAGGAAGCCCAGAAGAGTTCAAAAAGTTTTTAGCGCAGCAATTAGCGGCCAGAGTTATTCAAGCACTGAACGAGCTAGAAGAAGATCGCGAAGCGCAATTGGAAGCACTAAACTCACACAAGCCGAGCAAAATCATAAGACCGTAAAAAAACGCCGTGAAGCTATTAGCTAAGCACGGCGTTTTTGCGGTCAACAATGACCATTGTTTATCGCTTTGATCACCCTTTTTTCTTGCCCATCTTCCCTTTATTTGATGAAGATTTTCTAGTTGCAGACTTTTTGGGTGGTCTTCCTACTTTTGAACCATAGGTTCCTTTTCCTTGCGGCATTTTTTTACCTTTCTTTTTTTGTGTTGCGCTCAACTTTTGTTGAGCAAATGAGATGCTTGGGGTGGCAATAAATTACCAATTTTCCCATGCTCTCGAAATACCATAGCACCATCATCTCTGCGCCTTGGTCGCCAATGCACGCCTCCTGGGTTGCGATAATCGATCCTTGCCCTGCGAGCAAACGGGTGCTTTTTGGGATTTATATTAGCCTCTCTTGCTGCTCTCCAAGCAGTCCCGCTATTTCGGAGGTGAGAAATATTTCTGTGATTTGAAATTGCAGCCATATTCGGATCGAAAAATTCCCGTGAATTATGGCGTGATCTCAATCAAAAATCAATAATTGTTTATTTTTTTCCTTCAACTGCGTTGATGATTTCGGATGCTAAAATTCCCATAGATTTTAAACCAGCGAGCTCGCCTTTCAATTGCCCCATCTGCACTGACATCTCTAAAAGCTGTCTATTAGACTCCTCATGTTTTTCTTCGCACTCCTCGAGCTTTTTATGCAAACGCTCTTCTTGCTCTCTCATTTCTTTATTTAAAGATCGAAACAAAAAACTAACAGCAGTGGCCAACGCACAAATTGCAGTTCCAACACCCGTTAAAACTTGGCCGATAGTTAAGTTGGTAGTAGTTTCAGCAATTGCTGCGTTTGATATAAAATATTCAATCATAGATAGCACCTTTCCAAAGCGGTTTGTTTTTAGACATACTCTCATAGAGAGCTAAATCATTTTTGTAAAAATCTAAAATACGCTCTTTTGCAAAATTGCTTATAAACTCAGAAGACGGTCTGTTTGAAGCATGAACCTTTTTGTCTCCTAGCACTATTTGCTCGCCACCGTAGTGAGCTACTAAGCCGTCAAGACCTTCTTGCAAAGCATCGAAGCTTATTAAATCGATCTCCCCCGGTAGATCCAAATACTTGCATTGTGGCGTGAAATGATGACACACAGAAACCAGTGCAGGGAAATCAACGCGCTCAAAAAATTTGGAGGGGCAACTGACAAAAAACAGACTAGAGAACAGCGAAGCAAAACTATTATCGACCAATGGCTCCCATACCGTGTATCTAGAACACCACGCCCATGCTTTGATTGCCCTATCTAAAGGATGTCGCACTACAGCAAACATCTGCTTGTTTCTAGCTGAATCAAATGCTTGGATCATCTTGCTAGCCTTGTGGTGATGAAACGAGCGGTGATTACCACCGTGTTGGCCTATTGCTTTCCTTATTGACCCGCCGGCGTTGCCTGGAATATGCAGAAACCACAAAGAATCATGCCCATCAGACTCGCAGGACAACGCTAAATCAGATCGCGGATTTGAATAATTAGACAGCATAGCGTTGCAGGAATGATTGAATTTGCGGGAACACTTCTGCTACGCTCTGCTGCAAGCAAGGAGGGTGATCATAGTTTGCGTCGTATTTGCAATATATCTTACCGCGACAAGGCTGTTGCCCGATAGGACAGTAACCGGTAATAGCAAGCGCTGGAACGCCGTAAATGCTCATTGTTTGCTGCGCAGGATAAGAACCAAAAAGACCTACCAACGGAATCTTATGAGCTCCTGCTACGTGCAGCCAGCTTGTATCTGGCGTAATAACCACTTTGCTTTGACTAATCAGCGCAGCTTGCTGCCTAACGGTCAGACCTTGTGTTGTCGGCTCTACTCCCTCAAACAACTCAGCGTGTTCTATGAGATACGCGTCAAAATCCCATTGTATCCGTTGAAATAACTCAAGGATGTTCTGGAAGTTCTTAGTTGAGCTAGCAGTTTGATAAACTACGCCAACAGGAGTCTTCAAGCCTCGATGAGCAAACCAATTACGCGCCCACTGTTTTTCCGCTTCGGTAACAACTAATTCGGGCTTGTGCGTTTTGTTGAGACCTATAGCTGCGCCGAATAACATCGCTCTGTTACCAGGTTCTGGTGAACGGAAATACCCTTCGATAGTGGCACATGGGCCGGGGTTGGATAAATCAACAATGCGAGAATTGAGGTTTAAATCTTCTTTTGCAGAGATGATTCGGTCAATGCTCTTATGATGCTGCGCTATTGAAACGATAGGTTCTTCGCCCATCAGAGTAATTTTTACATGTGGATGTTTTTCTGAAAAGGCAGAGATAGCGCCCAGCAAGGATACCATATCCCCAAGGCCGCGCCGCGTGCGCAAGAATGTAACCTCGCGACAAGAGCCAAGATCAATAGGAACAAGTGGCAAGTCTCTTGAGAGATTGCTGTAGGGGATTTTTGTTACAACCTTAGTTTGATATGATGTAGCGGAACCGTCCGAGAATGCCGACAAAACAGCATTTTTTTTTGCTGTTTTTTCACTGGGGTGAGGAATGAGTTCTACATCATTATTGATCATTTCTCAATAAGGACGGTAACCATTAAGCCTTTATACCCGTTGCTGCTCGCAAACGAGGTAGTGTTGCCAGAACTAAAGCCAACACAAAAAATTTGTCCTGCCGACAAAGAAAGATTTAAGCTGGCTGCTGTTATTCCGCTATTTTGTGAAATGTCCCACGCAACGCTAGTCAAAGTATTATCAAGACTACCACCGCTGACGCTCTTGGTTCCGAAGTCGAGAGTTACATCGTCGTAACTGTCGCCATTATTTTCAGAGAGATAAGATACTGTTATTCTCTTAATAGTTACAGCAGTTGTGGCTAGGAAAATTGGCGCACCAATATCTTGGCCTGTGTCAGCATTTATAGTGTCAAACCAACCCTCAAGGTCATTGCCGTCTTCTAATAAGACTTGCGAAACGAACGACTGCTCTGCGCTAGACGCTGCGCTGGTGAGGCGACCTTGATCATCAACTGTAATGTCTGCTTTTGTATAGCTCCCGGCAGTTACACTTGTGTTAGCTAATTTGTCAGCAGTGACTGCGTCATTGGCTAGTTTTTGTGTTGTTACAGAGAGGTCAGACAGAGCTCCGCCACCTCCAGATAACACAATCCATTTTCCGAAAGAACTTACATAAAAAAACAAAACTAGCTTGTTTGTGTCATCTAACTCTACGTCTTCTCCTCCTGAGCACCAAATGTTCCCAGTGTTGTGCTTTACAACAACAGTTCGAGATGCGTTTGAAGCATAAGCATAAAAGAAGTCGCCGTCACTCGCACTAGTGGCAACAACAGTATCAAGATCATCAGTTGCGGCTAAGCTTTCTGTTTCAAAGCTGTGATGCTGTGTGGATGGCGTAACTTGACCGCTAGAAATGTTCAACGCAGAAACCGCGCCAGCGGTAAATTCTACGTTTGCTAATGCATTGTTAATGCCAGCGAGATGAGCAGTTAACTGCGAAGTATTTGTAACCTCAGCTGGAGAGGCATCTTGCGTGTAGTTTGTCGGCGACCAACTTACCTCAATTGTATCACCATCGAGGTCGCCCTCTAAAGTGTTTAAAGCGTTGTCAACGCCCTTGATGATTGCCCCAAGGTGCGTGAGGGAGCTTACTTCGGAGGGCGTAGTGTCTGGAGTAATTGCATTTAAACTGACATCAACTTGTAATTTGTCAGCATCTATTGCGTCGCCGCCCCCTTGGATATGCTCTGCTTTGTGTGCTGCAGGCGCTCTACCGTCCGTAAGCCTCGTATCGTCTCCTTTTACCACTTCGCCGCTTGCGGCGTTCCCTGTGGCCGCTACGTCCAAAGCAGCGGATGTTCCAGCGTCACTGATCGTAGAGAGAGCTTGTGTTCCTGTATGATTAGCTCTACTCAAAACTCCAGAAATATTTTGACCAGCATCTGACAAGATTTCTCCGGTTGTGCCGTTGAAAGTTGCAATATTCTGATCAACAGAACTACCTGGGCCTTGAACGTCGGCGTCGATTGCTGAGATAGCAGATTGCACAAACGCTGTGCTGGCAATGTTTGTAGAATTATCGCCCCCTGCAGGCGTAGGCGTTGTAGGAGTGCCTGTGAAAATTGGGCTATTAGTAGAAGCTGCTTCAACGCCGTTAATTTTTAGTAAATTAACATTTGCTTCTGCCCAAGGTTTTTCGCTTGTGCCTAGCTTTCCTTCACCCCCGGCTCGAGGAACAAAATTTCTGGTAGCCATATCTATTCTTTCGGTTGCCAATCGGCGTTTGAATCTAGTTCTAAAAATTCGTCTGTAGTTGCAGTATTACTTGGCATCAAAGAACCAATTTCATCAAGTTGCAATGCTTGTCCGGTTGCCAAATAAATAGCGTCAGTAGGCCGAATCTCGCCTGCGTTTTCGATTTCTAGCGCATCGCCGAACACAGCTTGCGGGTAATGATTAATTGGAACTCTTGAAACCAAAGACATAATATTAACAAGGTGATGGGGTTGCCTCGCCGGGAGGAGGAACGGGGGTTTCATTTGCAAACCGAACTGTGAAACTTAACGTCAGCGTTGCGTCATCAGTTGTTACTACGCTTGTTGGATCAGCTTCTTTACTTGAGGTTCTGGATGTGGTAAAAGAGTCTGCTGTCTGTGTTTGTGTTTGCGTTGTTACAGCATCGCCGGGCGTGACTGAACGATTCCTTGAACTGCTTCGAGGGTCTGCGGTTTGCACGGTTTGTCTACCTGAACCGCGCTGCGTTGTTGTTTCGGTTGCTATTAATTCAATGGCCATAATCGTTCAATGATTTAAGACTACTGACTACCGTATTGGCGCTCTACAAGTGTGTTGTCTGTGCCTGAGTCAGTTGTTACCGATGTAGTTTGTGTTTGAGAATTGGAATCACTTGAGCTCTCAACTGTTTCTTCTTCTGTTTTTGTTGTTTGAGATTCCGTTGTAGTAATGCGCTCTGGACTTTGCTCAGAAGACGTTTCAGTAGTATCTCCGGGCGTGGTTGTTTGCGTTCTTTGAATAGAGCTAATTGCACCGTCTTTTCCAAACACTACTTGGAAAGCCACTTCTTTAGGAAGATCGACTTGCAAACCAGCAGCAGAACCATCGCCAGTGTTTTGGTCTTTTCTGACATAATAGCAAGCAGCATTAATCTCCAGCAATGCGCTGATGATTGTGTCGCGTAATTCGTTTTCTTTATCGGTTATAACCGCCATCAGTAACCTCTTTTAGTTCCAATTGTATTTCTTGAACGAGCAAAATCAGTTGTTATTTTTGTCATCTCTAATCTAGCAACTGCTGCTAATTCATTTATTTTATCTTCTGCTTTTTTTGTGCCATTCCAAACGGAACAACCAATGAGCCTTGATTCGATTAGAGGAATCAAAATTAAGTTGGCATGGCCGTCAGTTACCGGGATTTTAACCGGTGTAGACATATCAAACATGCTGATAGGGTTTGGATAATAATCTGCATCAAACCTAATAACAATTTCCTCAGTAGGGATGGGGTCAAGGCGCAGAATAACTACAACGTCGCTGTTTTGACTTTGACCCCCATATTCAACGCCATATCTCGTTGGCTTGCCAAACTTTCTGAAGCCGCTTGAGTTCCAAAATCGCCTGTAATCACCATGATGTTTGATGCGATCATCCCTAGTGAGAGTGCAACCGTCATTATGTATTCTAGGATCGCTGACGATTTTTTTAAGAACAATGTCTTGCAGCGTTATGGCGTCTGGATAAATCGTGGCTGTATCAGTGCCGCTCTCACCTGGGTAAGTATCAAGCACCATGTTTGTATCGATTACCTCATTCCATTCATCAGGGGCGCCGTCGAATTTTATGCTTCTTCCTTTTTCTTCGGCTAAAAATGGTATGTTTGAAATTACAGGACTACCGTTAGTTACATCGCATTGCAGCTGCCTAGCAGCAGGGACGCGAAAGGAAAATGTTGATCGCGACCAAACGTCAGGAATGTTCTCAAAGAACTCCATAAGACCCGCTGTGATTTCTCCAGCAATCTCTTGTTTTACTCTAGCAGACAACGTGCCTACATCAGCAACTGAAAGATGTCGCGTGAGTCTGTTTAATAGCTCTACAGAGTTCATTCTTTAGGTCTTGCTGCTTCGCGCCGCGATTTGCTGTCCGCGCTGTAAATTTGAGGATCAGAAACTCCTAAAGCTGCCATAGCAGCAGAAAAGGCTTTTTCATATTCTGGCAAAGTTTCCATTCTCGAAAACCTAGCGTCTTTCGTCATATAGTATTCTGCGATAGGCAGAAGTATCGATTCGTGATATTTATGCGGTATAGGCAACTTTGTGCCGTCGCAAAAACTTGATTCCGTAAACACAGGGCATTCTTTTGCCACATCAACACTAAGGTTGTAAACCCCATCTGGGGTAGGCGCTAAACGTAGATAAATTTCAACTATCTCGTCATCTGCGTCTCCAGTTTTGCGCAGGCGGTCAACGTAAAAAACCTCTGGGTCTGATTGGTCGATAGAATAATTGTCGCCGCTATAAATAGGCCCAAACGACAAAAATTCTCCTTTTGAATCACAAGGAGCAATAGGCTTACCGGTAGCAACAAACGTAAGTGGCCCAAGCACATCTTGCACGTTGTCGTTTAATTTATAGCTAGCTGTCCCAGCTGCCGTTGTAAATATGTTCTCCTCTCGAGTTAAGAAGTCACTGTTAGGAGACAGCCATATTGTCTGGAAAGCTTGATTTAGACAGCGCACAGCCGACGCCCTGATGTAATCAGGGGCCGATCCTGCGAGCTCAATATCAACCACCCTATAAAGATGGTCTCTGAGTGTTTCGATGGTCATTGCCAAAAGGCAAGATCACCAAGCTATTTTTCGCTTTTGCTTACCTGCTTTTTCTTAGCGGGAGCTTTTTTGGCAGGAGCTTGTTTTTTCTTAGGCGTCTCTGGTTGCTCGGCTTGAACGAAAACAAGCTTAACAAAAGGCGGTTGGAAAAATCGGCCATCTACCGAAAGTGTTCTACTGTCTTTGTTAAATTGATCCACATCATCAGCGCCGTAAGTGCGGCCTTTGTAAATCAACTCTCCAAATTCAGAAGCAACGAAATCACCTACCCTACCCTTTTGATTTGCGGAAGAGCGGCGATAGCAAATAATTGCTCGGAGTTCTTGTTGTTTGCTCATAATTAAAAGGAATGCCCCCAAGGTGATTATCCTTGGGGGCATAAGTGATTAGCTACTAATCTCTGGAGTAGGAACTCCAGCGTAGTTAATTGCATGAGCAAGCATGACGAAACCAGGGAACTCGCCAGCTGCATTTGCGCGAGGCTGTTGTCCGAAGTAAGAGCGCACAAAGACGTCCTTTACGTATCCGTCTTCGTGAGACTGCTCACCGCGCTTGTTGCGATGTTTGCCGTATCCGCGACGTGCAGACTCAGCGCCCATCATAAGCGTCCAACCGTAGGTCTGACCCTTAGAGTTGGCAAGCATGACAAGTGCATCTTCAGCCCAATCGTCAGCGATAAGACCAGCAAACGCGCCAGAAGCATCAGTTACGCTTCCAACAGTGTCCTTGAAGACTGATCCATTTCCGCCTGAGACAGAAGTTTGGAGAACTTCAGAGAGAACAATGTTGTGACCGTTGTTAGTGCTAACTTTAGCGAAGCCAAACTTGTTCTTTTGGTCAGCAGCAACGCCAGTAGCGTCAGGTGCGTTGTAGACCACAATGTAGAAGTCATCCGCTCCAGACACGTTAAGCTGATCAAGCTCGTTGAACTTGAAAGCAAACTTAGGGAAATACTTGAAGTAATCCCGGTAGCCAGCGCCAGAAGGATCGGTGGCGCGAGACCCGCCGCCCTTGAGGGTTACTGTGCTGTCCTTGTCTGCTGACCCAAACCAAGCACTGCCGTCAAGGATTGCTCCAGATCCGTCAGTTTTGATGTAAGCTTTAGGGTTCCACGGGCAAGCAATTGCTCCATCACCGTCATGGTCGATTGGGTTCCACTTGTGGAACGTATGACCGCGAGCGTGTGTGTAACCGCCTTTGAAAAGGAAGTTAGTGTCACCACGATTGCCAGCATCGCGAAGGATTTGCTTGTAGTTGTCATCCAACTCAAGGTCGTAAAGACCGTCAGTGGTTGAACAAACGTGATTGCACTCAACGATGTTGCCGTTGACCGTTTTGGTCTCAGCAGAAGTTCCTCCTTGACGCTCAAGGCGAACGCCCATCTTAACAACCTCATCGAAAGAAAGGGTGTCAGAAGAGGTGAGGTCATCAACGCTAGAACTATCGCCAGCAAAAACAGTGTTGCTAGAGGTTCCTTTTTCGCGATACATCATGGCCATGCGCTCACTCTTGAGGCGACCAAGCCACTTACCCATTTCAGCAGGAAGACCGCTGACGATTTCGCCGCGCATTCCCATGTGCTCTTCCATGCGCTCAGTGTAACGCACAGCGTGACGCATGACGTCCAATACAAGATCGTCTTCGTCAAATTTGAGCCCCTCGAAATCAGTAGAGTTTTCGTAAAGCTGTTCAGCGTGTTTTGGCTCTTGATAAAGCCCTGCCATTGAAGTGAACGTGATGCGGTGACCACGGCCCTTTGATGTGTCAGTGACGGTGCGAATAGCGGAAGAAGGGCTGTTACCCTCGAACTGCTGGAAGAAATCCCGCGTTTGCTCGAAGATGTCAACGCCAGCTTTCCACATAGTGTGCGGATCAATCTGACTACCGACACTAGTGCCGGTGTTTGGAGAAGTAATTTCCCAAGACATAATATTAGTTTTTTAAGTGTTTAAGGTTTTGGCTAAACCGATTAGGAAGTAGTCAATCGACCATCTTTCAAGGCTTCCATAGCAGCATAATAATCTGCAGGATTTTTGACTCCATCCAGAGGGTTCGCCGGTTGTGTAGGTGCGGCTGTTGATCTGGCATTGCCAGAAGCAATAGGCGCTTTAGGGGTTTCGGTACGAGGCTTGGTAGCCTCTTGTGTTTTAGCCTGTAATTTTTGAGAATTTGGATCAATGGGTGCTACGCCTTTGTTTTTAGCTGCCATTTTGGTCAGCTGCCAAACATAGTCGGCATCAGTGATTCGATCATCGCCTGTCTGAGAAAGTGCTTCGTGGATTGAGACCATTTCATTGTGGAAATCTGTGCCTTCCACTCCAGAATCTGGATAGTATTGCTCAGCCTTATGAGCAGCTTCATTAAATGCGGAGTTCATTTCCGCTGCAAACTGCTCTTGGCGTTGAGCGTCTCTAACTTCTAGAGACTTTTCTAGCTTCTGTAGGTCGTAAATCTCTTTGTCAATTCGCCCGGCTTCGGCTAGATCGAAATCTTCCGTTTGGGCTTTGACTTTCGCTTCTACTAATTCGTCTAGGCGTTGTTCTAATTCTTCCAGGCTAGTTGGCGCTGAGGGATCTAAATCTTCCTCTTGTTGCGGTTCTTCGGCTTCGGCTTGTGGCAAAACAATCCCTGCGCTAATCGCAAGGTTTTGCTGAGCTTCGGCTTGTAGTTCTGCAAACGATCTATCAGGATTAGTTTTCTGTAGCTTTAAAACTTCAGCCAACATTGGGTCAGATGTTCTGACTCGCTGCCGATGAATTTCAGATTCTGAGCCTTCTTCAAGCCCTTGATCTGATTCGGGTTCTGTAGTTTCTTCAACTGCTTCAAACTGCTGAGTCTCTTCCTGTTCCATCTCTGCATCAACCGGCGTCTCGCCTAGTTGTTCAGTTTGTGGGTCAGGTTGTTCTTCAGGTTCTTGAAAAGCAAGCGCTGCGTTTGTCCAAGCTGCCGCATCATTGATATGACCGCTTGATTGCTGGTTTTCGGCCCCTTCTACGGTGGCCGCCGTCTCTGGAGAATCCTGGGCTATCGCCTCAGACGAATCTATTTCCATAAATAACGTCTGAGTGCTATTATGACGTAGTCAACCCATTTTTTTTATGCCATACGACGCACCAATGTCCGAAAACGATTACATGGGGCCAAACCCCGGTGATAATTATGACCCAGATTCAGCACTTATGGCTGCGAGATCCATACAGGGTCTGCAACAACAAATGCAATGGTTATTAAAATTGTTAGAGCCTTTTGAGGTAGAGCTTTTAATTGATGGAGATGGAAAACAATTTGAGGCGCTTGTTGATTTATCATCTCGCGATACAACGAGGCTCGCGCCTTATACGCTTTTTACCGATGGCGAAGATTTTGTAGTGCGGTTTGGAGAAACTAGATGCAGGAGAGAAGACGCAGCATACAGCAGAACCGCTACCGATATGACAGAAGAAGACGGCTTTGTAGTGCCGGGAGAATTGGCTGACGGTGACAAAGTGTTCCTCAAGCTCGAGGTTGATTATCCCAATATTGCTAAAGAACTGACAATTGAAACAGCAGCTGAATTACCGGACGATGTTATCATCGATAGCGGTGAAAGCACGGGTTACTATTATTTGTTAATTGGCTCAGTCTCTATTGACGGAGATGACAAAGGCGTTAATTCTGTAGCGAGCTCCAATTTCATTTTCGACGTAGCCTGCGACGGCTTAGCAATTTGGGGTAGATTGTAATGCCAACGCCCTACAGAGAAAAAGGTGGGAATCCGCACGTTCATTATCAGCGGAATTTGCACCGAGCAAACTGGCCTTGTGAAACAGACCTTATGATGGAGGTCACAATTACTTGGTCAGAAACCGATGACAATGATACTCATAGACGCTATTTCGGGAAGCTCTGGAAAAACGGTCTACCTATAGAACTGCCAGTAGCTTTTGCGGCTGGCGAAGTTCGCTCAACTACTACCACTGGCGGTTCAACAACAGCAGAGGGTGGATACACCTACGGGACAACAATTACGCTTCTTGCATATTATTATCAGTCTTGGCGTTGGGGTTATGGGAATGTTGCAATCAACAGCAATGAAAATTTAGCTGGCACTGCTATAGGCGCTAAAAACGATGATTTATGCATCAGTGGAGGATTTTGCTTTAGGCACAAAGGGTCGATATACATTTTCGATATAGACACTCCATCTAGCCCTAGCCCACTTTTCACATTTGGCGTTTGGGGAATACAAGAATCTGGCACTTGGCCTAATTACTTCAGCGCTTTAGAAGTAAAGGGTGACTCTGCAACTAATCAAACCAACGACGCGTCCTTGCAGCAATCGTTACCTGATCCAGATACATTTATTGACATCACTAGCGCCAACACAGGAGCGCACGTAAATTCTCTTGTGATAAGCGATGGCGCCACCGTAAGCTGGTCGCCGGTAGACCCTTCAGACGACGAGTGGATACCCGTTTAGATTTAATTATGGCCAAGATAATTGCTGTCACAGGCAGTCCCAGAGGTGGCACATCGCTAACAATGCAAATTTTCGCCAAAGCCCTGGGCGAAGACCGCATCATATTTAGTAAAGCGAAAGCCAAAAGCAACAAAGCGAAACTACCCAAGGAAGTAAAAGCTTTAGCTGATTGGATTAAACGAAGAGACGGTTATTCAGAAAGTGCTGAGCAAAAAAAAGATTTAAACCCTAGAGGGTTTTATGAGGGCTGGCCATGTATGGGAATACCTTGGAACTTCATTAACCAAAAAAGACTGCAAAGCTTGCAAGAAGCAGAAACTGATGCGGTAGCCAAAATTGTGGGACAAGGGCTTGCTATCACGAACCCTGATTACATCAGCAAGCTAGTGGTCATAGTGAGGCATCCTAGAGCAGTGGCTCGCAGTCAAGAGAAGCTTGTTAATCGCGTGAACATACGAGATTCGCATAAGGGTATGCACAATGTCAGAAGAGAAGCGAAAATTCACAATCCTGATTTCTGGCTGTCAAACATGCTGTCGATAGCGCAATGGATTTCTGCGTTCCCAGATGTTCCCTTCTATGTTTTGTCATACGAGCGACTTACAAGCGCAAGTTGGCGCTGTGAGATCGATATGAATGAGTTGCAGAAATTCATTGGTGAAGGGGATTTTGTCAAAGCTAGCCAAGAATCAATAGATAGCAGCTTGATTAGGTCATACCCAAAAACTGATTGCAGTGAGGAAGTCCAAAAGCAGTTCTTGTTTGCTGAAGAAATCTACAGTTTGGCCTGCAACGGGGAATGGGAGGACGTGCTGCTTGCTTTTTCAGAACGAGCGAAACAACAAACGGAGGAAGACGCGAACAAGAAGCCAACAAAGTATCTTTGCTATAGAGCAAACCGCACAGTCCTGCAAGCGCAATGCAAAGAGTGCATCAAGGGCAAGACCGTGATGCAGAGTTTTAAAGAGCTAGCCGAAAAAGCGCAAGTCGATTGGAGAAAAGAACCGTGCGTTTATGAATGCGCCTTCAGAAACGACAGCAGCAAATACAAAACTCCCAGCGAAAGCATTAAACAAAACTTTTGGACTCACAGCTGATTGCTAGCTGCATTCATCTTCAAAAGCATCTGCTCATCTCTCGCTGGCTTTTCCAACATCTTTCTTATTGCTTTGGCCTCCAGACGCATTAGTTCCCTCTCTTCTGGGAGGATGTCTTCTTTCCTCAATACTTTAGACTCAAGCGTAGTTGCTTGTAGCTCAAGGTCAGGCTTCAAGTAATTATTCCAGAAACCGCTTTCTTGAAATTTACGGATAAGAGTCAGCTTTTCTTCGTTAGTCTGCATATTTAGAATAACGGCCCTGTTTGACCAGCTTGCGGCTGAGCCACTGCTTGCTGCGCTTGTTGCGGGTTAATAGCTGCAGAATCTTGTATCGGAGCTTGTTGCGGCTGCAGATAACGCTCTGCATTTGGTATTTGAAATTGTTTCAAAATATTGACGTAAAATTGAACAGTCACGGCTTGCACCTCAAAAGGCAATGAATAAAACTCACGCACAACTGTAGCTGCTTGCAAATTTTGCTGCAACAATTGTTCAGCGTGATACCTAGTCATCTCAAGCCTTATGTTTAGGTCTAGATTATTGATTTCCGCCGGGCTTATCACACCCATTTCGGCTGTGTCGCCCTCAAAGAACTCAAAGATTTCATCTTCGTCTAGGTTTGCCAGCAAGACTAATACATTTTGATGGATAACGTCTTCAATGCCATCTTCCATATCGCTGACATAAACGCCGAAAAGCTCATGCCCAGATAAATCCATGTTTCGGATTCCGGTTGCTAGCTTAGTGCTGTCAAGTCCAGCAGCAGCCGTGTCGTTGCTGTTCGCAACTCCGCTCATGTTCATTCCGATTTGCATATTGAAATCGATAATGTCTTTTAGGTCGTTTGCCTTGATGTCTTCAAGGTAAACCGTCTCAATAACGTCTTTAGCATTTTTGTCGGGTAACGGCGTATAGGTTCCTCCCCAATTCATTTCTAAGCGTTGATCAGCTTCTCCTTCGTATGTGTTGTATGGGCGGAACAAGTCAATGCGACCGCTCATGCTTTGACCGAAATTCCAACGATTAAAAGTTAGATCAACAATTTTTTGAAGCGGCTCAAATATCTCCATCGAACCAGTGCCGTGCCAACGTCCTTCAACTGGATTTATCCTAACCACTCGGAAAGGTCTTTTGCCGTCAGGCGTAACATTGGCAACATGATCGTAAAACAAAGGAACTTTATTCTTGCGGTCATAGACTAATAGAATGTCTTCATATCTACCGTCTTCATCTACATCAAATCTGAGATAGGTTTCAGCTATTTCTGTTTTTGGTTCAATTGCGCTAGAACTATCGCCGTGTTCTGAAAGATTGTTTGTGCCAACTCCAGTTTCATCAAGTTCTGGTCTAGGCTGTTCTTTGGCTGATGAAGGCTGGCCACTTTCGCTAGCAACCTCTCTGATTAAAGAAAGCCCTGCAGCAAACTCATTGTCTACACCAGTGATTGACTCGTTTTGATAAAGCATATCTACCAGGCTCATCACTGGCATGTCATATAAGTGACAGATTTGATCTGCATCTTGCACTGTCTCTGCGTTGAGCGGACACAAAAAATCTCTGAAGTAAACCGGCTTGGAATCTGGCCCTTTGTAGTGCGTTATGCGCCTTTCAATTTTTCGCAGTTCGTATTTCCTCATGTCTTGAGGCGGCAGAGGTGTAATTTCGTCTCTTGCCAACACAACCATAGGAACAAACTGAGAAGGGTCTTCGCCTTCTGGAATAACGGCTGCTATCATCTTTTCGCCGTCAGACTCATAAATGTAATCCCCGTCTGCAGCAATAACGGGTTTATCGTCTGGGCCTATAAGCACTACAGCTTCAGTTTCATAAGAAATGCTTTTGTCCAAATGAGTGGTTTTAACAACTGTCTCTCCGCGAATAAATGCCCCGTAAATTGCTCGCTCAATCGTTTTTTTCAGCTTGCTCTTGCGCAGCTTGTAATTGGCAAAGCGATTAATTTTCTCAGCTTTTACCTTGTCTTGCTCTCCAACCGCTGAAGCCGCAAAAAAAGGCTCAGTGCCTACAAAATATTTAATACCCCTACTTACTTGTTGTTGGATGATGCGCCTACTTAATGGAACGGTATGATTAGATTTTTCAAATATCCCTCGCATTATATGCGCTCGATAATCTACTTTGTTGGCGAAGCCCATCTCATACAACACTCGTCTTCCAATAAACGATTTTGCCGCTTGCGCAGCGTTGCCCGGATTGCTGGAATACCAATCTGCGTCATAAAGATTTTCTCGCCCAAGTTCTCCTTCAAGCCTTTGATTGGTTCCCTCAGCCCACTCCATCAGCCGATCTTCTTGTAAACGCGAAAGCTTCAAAGCGCTGCTAATCATTACTCGCGGCTCATTAGGCTTGTCAGGCGCAGGATATGCGGGAGCTTTGTTTTCTAGTATTGTATCTACTTGTGACTCTGACATGATTTTTTAGGGTTGAGGCCCAACATAACGACCATTTATAAATAACTTATCTTTTGCTTCACGTCTAGCCTCGCTAAGCAGACTCTTAAATTCTGACAAATGATCTTCTGTAGGCATCTTAAATTTAATCGGATCAGCCCAAGCTCTTACTTTTTTGTCAAATAAACCTCCAGATATTTTTTGGAAATAATTTCTCTCAGCGTCAGTCATATCAACATATTCACCATCAGCACCTTTGTATTTGTTGGTTGTCCCAGAGCCAAATGGTGAAGGCAGCTTGCCTGTCATCTCGGGGTATCTGTAAACAAGTGCCGACAAGAAACGGTCGCCTGGATGAGTAGCTTCAACATCAAGAGGCGTTGTAACTGCAATTCGGGCTGGCCCTGATAGAGTTTTCTCAAAATCCCTGCCGTAGAGATCGCGCTTAGGAAGGCCAAATGCGCCGGCGTTAGTTAGGCTATACAAATACCCTGATCTAGCTCGAGGGATTGGGTCAAGCTGACGCAATGGCTGTCGCAGAAGGTTGGGAACAAATCCTCGTAAGAAATCTTTTCCACTGTCTTCAATCAGCATTTTCGCTTTCGTTGCGTCTTTCTCCATAGCGATTGTTCTAGAAAAATCAAAAGCGTCGATAATGGTTCTAAATCCCTGTAGGAAAGTTTTCTCTTCGGTTTGCTGCAGTATGCTGCCGTAAACTCTAGTGAGCATTGTTAAATCAAACTCCTTCGATTGTTTGCGCATCGCAATTAGGTCAACTACAGAGGTCAATATTGTTGAGATTGGCTCATAACGACCATAGGCAATGTGCATTCCATTTTTGCCTCCGATTCTGATGATTTGCGCACCGCCATACTTTCTGTCGGCAAGCGCCCTCTCTCCAGCGTTGTATCTGTTGTAAGGTCGAGACCCAACAAGCAAGAACGGTTTGTCATCGTCATCCTCGTCACCCTCTGCTGCGCTGTAAAGCAAGGCTGTGATGATCCCGGCTATCCCTTGCTCAGTTATATCTCTAATCAACTCTCGCCGCCCCATGTCGCCGTAATTGGCGTTAAATGTTGCTTTGCCATTAGGCCCATAAGTGGCCATACCCGAACGCGCAAGCTTGTAAATCAAGTTTGCCGCTCCTATAGGACTTTTGCGTAAGCCTTGTTGGAAAATGCGGTATGGCGTTCTAATGAAAGGGAAAAGAAACGTCAGGATTAATTTCAGTCCCGCATGTTCTGCGTTTTGAATCCTTCCTGATCTAGCTTGTTGCACAGCTACCATTAACTTTTCACGGCTATCTTTAGAATTGGGATCAAAAGAATTTGTAAATGTAAGCTCTTTAGCTTTTTCAACAGCCAAAGTCCAAGCGGGAGAACCGTGTTCCATGAGCTCCGCAATTCTTTCTTGCATTTGATCTTCTTTGAGGTCTCCTGAAATCATTTGCGCGTTTGCAATTCGATATGCTTGCACAGCAACTTCTCCCTGCGAAATCATCGTCTTGAAGAAAGTGTCCATTGCTTGCAATGCATTTCCGGGCGTTCTGATTACTTTGCCTTTGCGACCTTTGATCGATGGTGCAAAATGACCTTCAACTTTACTGACGTCGAATTGTTCAGCCGGCTCCCTCATCGCCCAAGCCTCAAAGAAATCAAGGCCGTCACTCTTGAATGAATCAATGGCGTTCCTTGCAGCGGGAACGGCTCCTTGCCAAAACCCTTTCCAGAACCGACGCATATCTCCTATTTGTGTAGCTTCGGCCTTATCACCAGGGATAATTAGGTTAACTATTGATTCCCCCATAGTCTGCAGCGTCTTGTCCCAAACGATATTAATAGCATTAGAGCCAATGTTTACTGCGTGTGTTTGTGGGCCAGAAAGTATTGCGTTGATCCAATATTCGCTAACTGCGTTATAAGCGTTTCCGTTAAATACAGATGCTAAACTTCTAGCAGCCCATGCTGCGTGTCTGGGGTCAGTAATATCAAACTGACCGTTTGTTTCACGATTGAACGTATTTTTATTCCGAATATCTGCTTCAACTAGAACGTCTTGATCGAACGTCTTACCGTCAGATTGGCGTTCAGCCATGCCCTGCGCAGCCTTGCCAAACTCTAAGCGAAGAGCCTTTCTGAAGTCTTGCTCAATCTTTGCAATTTGATCGACAGAAATTCCAAGTTTCTTGGCGATTTTTTTGTCAGGCTGTCTGTTTACTAGCATCTTAGCAGTCTCTTTCGCTGCTTTAGAGCCCATTCTAGCAACAGCAGCTTTGACAGCTGGCGCCTGTCTAGCTGCTCTTATTCTGTCTCCATCAAACACGTCCCGCAATGTAACGCCATAAGTTCCAAGCACGTTGGCAGCATCGTCAAATTTCTTCTGTTGTATTTTAGCATCTACCTCAACCGCTTTTAATTCTTCTTTTAGCGTTGCGAGTTCGCGCTGCAATTTTCTGAGAGATTGGGGGTCACTTTCTGCAGCAACTAATCGGTGCAACTCTCTGACGCGATCTCTGCGCTGCGGCCCTAACTGCATATTGTCGAGTCGCCCCTGCTCAACAGAGCCATGTCCAGAGAAACCTAAAAAGCTTGAGATCATTTCTGCGTGCCGCTCAGCAGGAGTCTTAGAGGGATCTCTGCCTGCAGCAAGTTCTCTAGCAGCTTCAGTTCTTGTGCGCTGGTATGCGTGCGATAAAACTTGCGCCTCAGCCAATGCTTGCGTGTCGTTTCTTGCGATAGCGTCACGCCATACTCGGCCTAATACTGTTTTGGCAGCGTGAACATAAACTGCATTGCCAAGAGATTCTCGCTTAGCGCCTCTCTCCAAAACGTGCGCTTTGACCGCCTCAAATTGAGTGTCGGCCATTTCTCTGCCTTGCTCATAAATATCATCTTCGACCATGCGCTCTCGCTCTTTGTCGTATGCCCATTGCACAATAGAGTTCGCTTGTCTGACTTTTTCATCACCACTAATATTGGCCAACCTTGGAACGCCAATGGTAACTTCGCCTTCAGCTTGTCCAGACCTAGCTTTGTAATCTGCAATAAAATCATCTAAATCTTGCAGGTCTTCGCTCAAGATGCGTACAGACTCCTCAATAACGTCATCTAATGGCGTTTCATCGTTGATGTCGCTTGTGTCTGATCTCTTCGCTGCTTGAAGGTCTACTCCCTTTGAAAACATCATCATGTCTTCTGGGTCAAACGCGATGTAAGAATCGCCAGTTGCTTCGCCTTGTGCAGTCAAGCCTTCAAAATCATTTTGATAAACAATGCCGTCATATCCTTTGCCAATAAGATAGTCGCGGATCGCTTCAAACTGTTTTGCTATACCAGCAGGCGTGAAATCTTTGGTATTGATCTTGGGCATATCATCGAAGCCCGTAGTTTTCAATTCCTCAATAATACTGTATGGATCATCCCACGTTGCGATGTCGCGCATTCTCAGAGGGTTTCCTTGTTTCACGTAAACGCCTATCACGCGTTCTCCAGTGCGCGGATATGTCCTCTCAATGAAGCCGGGAGAGCCATCGTCTTGCGCACGATTCAATCTCCACAAGGCTTGATTGGGACTGCCGAAATGAATCCCTAAGTCGGCAGTTGGACTCTGGAATTGATCATACAATTCAGCTGTGCCGTGATACACAGGGCCAACATTGAAACCTTGTTCTGCTGCGAAAGCAGCGTCGCTCGCGCTTGGCTCTGGAATATCTCTTTGAGCTGCGCCTTGGTCAATTACGCTTGTGCGTTCTTGCTCGCTATCTGCTCGAGTAGCGTCTTGTTGATCGCTGCGAGTTCCTTGTCCATCTCTTGGCGGTCGCTCGGGTCTTGGCTGTTGTCCATCGGCCCCTGAAATAATTTCTCCCCGGATTGTTCCTCGGTCGAGGGTGAGTCTTGTGATTGCTCCTGTGTCTGCATTCTGCGTTTCTGTGAAATAAACTCCTTGATCAATTGCTCGACCAACTGCGTCAGCGTCAATTACCCCATTACCTTGCATCAAATCGTATGTAAGATCAAGACTTGAGTGACCAACTGCTTCGTTTTTAATTGCGTTCCAACCGTGCCAATGAAGACCCCCTACGTTCGCGTGCGGCCCAAGAAATTGTGTCAAAGCCGTTGATGCTTCAATTGATTCTTGCAAAACCTTTTCCATTCCTTCGTAGAACGCTAACGAAAAATATGGATTTGGCTGTTCAACGTCCTTTATTGGGCCTCCATAATAACTCGTAGGATCGGTAGGAGCGGCAGTATTCAGATTGTATTTGAAAAACTCTCTAGGCGTATTGGCTCCTTGTGAAGCCATCAAGTCAGGAAGCCAGAACTCAACAAATTTCCAGCGATCCATAATTAAGCCAGGGTTACCATACGTTAAGCCTATAAATCGCTGAACTTTGTTTTTAATTCCAAGGGCGCCAGCATCTGCAACAAGAGCATTCCAAGCTCTGCCAGATTCAATTGAGTTTGTGTCCCGGTAGACAGATTCAACTTCATTCCAGCGACCGTCTAAACGGCTCAAAAGCATAAATATGTCATTCGCTTGACTTGTTACTTGATTGCCAATTGAAAGCGCAGCTTCATTGGTTTGATCTCTAGACTCTATGACTATCTCAGTCCAGACATGCGAAGGTTGAACGGGCCTTATACCGTTTTTGCTCATTCGACTAGATGCTGTCGCCTTGTCAATGCGCTCACGGTTGCTCTCAAATTCAGACGCAATAAAATCGTTGAACGTGCCATCAATCGATTTTTGCATTGCTTCACGCGCTCTAGGATTTGACAGCAGCCGCAGCCACATAGCTTCTTGTTGCACTGGTGTAGCTTGTTTGGAAAGCGTTCCCCATGCGTGATGCAGCAACAAAACCCAACTTGGAATTTCGCCTCTGCGATTAATTTCTGCTTTCATGGCTAGTGTTGAGTCTAAACCAGATCGCGCAGCTTCATGCACACCAGGAACCGTCAAGTCGCCGTGATAACCTCCATCTATCAAAGATACATATTCGTCAGGACGATTAACAATCGTGTCAACAGCGCTTGGCGCTGCGAATATTTTTCCATGAACTCCTGCTTTCCTCATAAATTCAACATAACCTTTTGGGTTAGCGAATTTACTTACGTCTTGACTAAGCCAATTGAGCGCTTCATCCAAACGAGCATTTGCTAGTTTTTGTTTGTCTTCTGTTTTTGGATATGCTTTAGGTAGCGAACCGGCAACCTTGCGAGCTTCATACATTGCTATCGGCCCCCCATCAATGGTTTTAACTCCAGATGGAGCAGGATTTGGGTAGTCTCTAGCGGCAGCAAACTGCTCAACACCCTGACTCACTTTTTCTCTAAGCTGAGGAGTCAACTCGAGCATTGTTGTAGTTAGCGTAGGATAATTTGGATATTCGACGCCATTGAACATTATCGTTTGTTCACCGTCAGAATACTTAACGAATCTGCTGTCGGAATATTCGCTCTGCGCTGCGAGGTCTCTTTCGTAATCGTTAAAATTAAAGTCGTCGCGATTTTCAAAAGGATTACGGTCGCGATCTATTCTGCGAGCTTCGTCAAAATCAAATGGATCAATATCTTCATCTACACCCAACAAGTTTCCCTGAGAGTCATAAACGTTAAGTCCTCCATTTTGTGCTTTTGGATTCTCACCGTCTACATAAACATTCAATTGATCTGGGTTTCGCATCACCATTGGCTTGAGCTCTGGAGCAACTCCAACGCTTTTTCCTAGTTTGGTAAGGGCTTTAGGCACTATAGAATCATAGATCATTTTGTGCATTGCACCGCCGATTGAGAGATTGTCCTCTTCGATCTTAAATGTTTCGTTGACGCCTAGCGCTCTAACGGCGTCATCATTTTGCTTGTTATTAGTGAAATCTGACAAAGTGAAATTTTTGCCGTTTTGCCGCGTAGTGCCATTTGATGGGATATAAATTGAATAGTTTATTCCCATCTTATTAAACGTCACTTTGTAAACGTCGGCGTCTTGCTTAGTTAGGTTTAATGCATCACCTACGGTTGCCCGGTAAGCTTCCATTTTTGCCACGTTCTCAGCATAATTTGCAAATCGCGAATCGGTTGTGTATCGCGGCATGTCAAAATTTTGATCGCTAGCATATCCACCCAGAATATAATCGGTGCGATAAAACGTGTCTCTGGGCATCGATCCTACAGCAGCATTCATCAATTGCTGAGCGTCAACATTTACACGCGCGGCATAAGGCACGAAACCTTGTCGATTTATATCGATCAAATTAAACGAGCGGCCATTTTCTGTGCTTATGTCTAATTCTTGTAGCGGAACGAACGCCGTCTCAGGTTTTGCTGGATCTATGAGCGGTTGCCCAGCACCGTGCATATTGTTTCTTGCGGTAAGCTCAAATGTTGTATCTGAGGTTGTATTGAATTTGTAGTGAGGCTCTTCTTGTGTTCGATAATAGACATCTTGTGGCCTCGAAGCATCTTTGATGGCAGCGGCTGCTGTAACTAGCTCATTCAATTTGCGAATTTTTTTGTCATGCTCTGCGTTGCCTTCAACTTTGGCAAAAAACACTTCTGAGGATCCTTTAATTACATCTCTGGCTTTCAGCTGCGCCCCTTCACTCTGCAAGTGCGCAGGAGCAAAGCCCCTATACTCACCAGTTCTGCTATCCTTTACAATTACGATTGCGGAAAGATCATCAACAGCGCCTGCATAAGCTTTTGCGCCGCTCATTTTTTCATACGAAATATCTTGTCTCTTACTTTCTTTGGTGAACTCAATGCTCTCAACCCGTGTGCGAAAGTCGTTTGTGTTTAAATCGATTTGATGTAATCCCGTAGGGAAAGCGATGGCATCGTATCCACTCTGCGCAGCCATCTGAACCATTCTGTTCGTTGCTAGCTTCGGCCAAGAGTTGCCCCAAGGCGCATAAGGAACTGGATTTTGTTCCATTTTTTGTCTGTGCGCAGTAAATATTTCCCAATCGGCAGCATCTGCCCAATCAGGTTTGTCTGAGCCAATTTGTTGCCGCACATATTCTCTAGCGTCAACGAAACCATCATAATCCGGAAAGCCAAACTCTTCAGCAGCTTGTTTTAGCAAATTTTCCTCAGCCTTTTGGAACTCAGCATCTTCAGCTGCCGTGATATATCCAGCATTGCGTCCTCTCTGATGCCAATCAGATTGGATTTCATTTACATACATCACTTTGCGCCCTTGTGTGTCGTAGCGGTCAGAAACCCTGGCGTGAAACATCACGTTTTCCTGATCCCAATGAGATCCTGTAAGCGTGTTAAATGTATTTTCTCCTTCGGGCTTGTAGATGAACAAAATTTCTCTGTAGTTTTCGCCGCCGTCAGTAGCGTATTCTTCGTAGCGAGTTGCATGATTTTTGTCTGCAGAGTCAATTTCTCTGATAATCGGTTGTGAAGTTTTGATGAAATCAAGAACCTCTTTCTTTGAAAAGCTGCGCTGGCCTTCAAGAAAATCCAACACACCACTCGCTTCTATCTCTTCTTGTGTGACACTACTTTGCCAGCGCACAACTCCCGGCAAGTCTGCAGCAAAACCTTCAGCTGCATCACGTTGCGTTGCTGGAAACTTGCGACGCATTTTGCCCACTTGATCTTCAGTTCCTTCGTGAACTTGCCAGTTGCCGATAATTGCGCCCACTTGATCGACACCAGCTTTCTCAGGCATCTTGGCATCGATTGCGGTCTGCATAGTGCTGATGTAAAGAGGAGAGGGAGATGGGGTTTCTCGCGTTGCTGCTTGTTGCTCCGAAGGCTTGATGGCAGTAATCACACCCTCTTTTCTTGAGACATTTTCTTCGCCAAAGATGTCTGCAATTAGATCAACGTAGTAATCAGGTTTAGCAGCAACTTGATAGGTATCCTCGCCAGATGGCCCCTCTTTTTCTGCTTTGTAAATTGTGACATAAAACGTGCCACCGGGTTTTAAAGCGTTCTCAGCCTGCAGAATCAGCCGGCGTTGATTGGTAACCTCTTTGATGACATTCAGCGCATTGTTTGAAACTACAATGTCGCTCTGACCGTTGGCTGCTTTTTTGACCGCTGCAATCCTGTCTGCAGAGCGTTCCTCAAACCACGGCTCATAGGAGTAAAATACACCACCCATCCTCGCAACCGCCTTGTCAGCGTGGCGGTATGGCCCTGTGCCAATATCCAAGACAACTTGTCTCGGGCGGATTAGGCCATTTTCCTCTAAATAGGTATATCCTCTGGGAAGTCTGTTGGAGTTTCCTCGCGAAGTGTCTGCAGAGGTGAACTCTTGCTGCGGGATTCCCCAGAGATCATTGGTTCTCCGCGCAGTTTCTTGAGGTGCTTGCGCGTTTCTTCTAGCATTTTCTTTTTGGCGTCCTGCCTCAAGGACAGCTTCGAGTGCTGCTGCGTCCCGCTTGCCGAGTCCGAGGTAGGCGACTTGCGAGTTTGTGAGGGAATCAATGCTTGGAAGTCCATACTTAGAAAGTAGGTCGTCTACGACCTCTTGACCAGACTTTTCAACTGTAGCAAACCTGTCTAATTTTGCAACTGTTTCAGCCCTGGGCTTCAAATACCTGCTGTTGCCAGTTTGCGCAGAATGAGATGCAGCTAAAGCAAAAACAGCCACTGCGTTCCCGCCGCTTCTCTCAATGTATTTGCGGATTTCATTGACCGTAGATCCCGTGGTCAATACGTCATCAATAATCACGTAGTCTCTGCCAGCTTGCACTTCTCCGCCAAACTCAGGCACTCTGAACAATCTCTCTATTGCGTTTGCATTTGTATGATTCCCTGCAACCAACTCTACTATTTTCTCATCTACTTCAAGGCCAGTCATGTCTGCTAGCGCTGCTGCTGCTGCTGCCGGGATAGCATTTGTTCCCCCCATTTCTTGGCTATCAGGAAACACTAGAATTGAATTAGGGTAATTATTTGCAACTTCTTGAGCTATCTCTGGTTTAATCGACTCAATTGCAATTTGCGTAGCGGCTAACGTGTCGCCAGCTTTGGCGGATTCGTGACGTTTTCTTTTGTCGCTTCCTTCTTTGCCCCTCAAGAATGGCAATGTTGTGTTGACGTGGGCATCTGGGAAAGTTTCTGGGAAGGGTCTTGCTGCGCTGTTGAGCTCCGTTTTGTAAACCTCATCGCCAAAGGCTGTAGTAATCTCTCCGTTGCTTTGATCAAGCATTTCTAACTTGAGATCATTAAACTGCACGTTTTCGATAGAAAATGTTTTGCCGCCGCTGTTAATTGAATGCACGTAGTCTCCGATCTTCAAATCGAGTAGAGGAGCCAAGTTATTAAGAGCGTTCTCAGCTTGTTTATCAGAGAGAAATTCACCTATCAGCAAATCGTTGGCATAAGCAGCGTATTTGCTTTTGCTAATCATTTTGACGCAAGCATCACATTTCTCTCTTGTGCTTTGCAGATATGCTTGATGGTTTAACACTTCGATATTTTTAGCAGGAGTGAACGTGCTAATCGGCTCTTGCGCCGTGTGCATCAAAATGTGTTCTATGACCGGGACTGACCAACTGTTCCCAATACCTTGATATTTTGCCGTGTTGCTTACTCCCTCAACATCCGATAGATAACCGTCTGGGAAACCCATAAGACGCGCTACTTCTGGAAGGGTGATTTTGCGGTATCTGCCCTTCTGATCAACTAACAGATTTTTTGGTGCGCCTTTAGCGATGTTTCGTGTGATTGCTTTAGCCTTATCTCTTTTGACATCGTGATGATCTCCCATGTTCCAGCGAGAACGACCGCGACGGTCAACATAGCTCATTAGTTTCTCAATGCCCTCTTGATTCCAAAAAGCGTCTTGAGGGACTTCTTGATCAATAACATCAATTAATTTCACGCCCATGTCTTTTGGTTGCGTGATTGGAAAATTAGCCCAATACAAGCGATCTCTCAAAGCGCCGGTAGAGAGCTTAGAATTTATTCTTACGGGGGAGACGCCAAGTGCTTCTGTGATAACAGCTTGGTCTTCTTTTTTCATTGAGGCATTGTTCTCGAGCAAGAAAAACTTGGGTTTTTTGCCTTTGATTTGTTTTACAAATTCCCAAAACAATGCGCTACGAGGGTCGGCCATCCCTGCTCTTTTGCCTCGACAAGAAAATCCCTGGCACGGCGATCCGCCCCATATGAGATCAATAGGCGCCATTTTTATAGATTTAAGCTTTTGAACGTCACCAACATCCTCAATGAAGTTGTGATTAGCTTTCTGGATTTTTATTGCTGACTCTTCAATTTCTGACGAATAATAATTATCAATCGGGATGCCAAGGTTTTTGATTGCTTGCGCCCCAGCTGCGATTCCATCAAACAAACTTAGCACGTTCCAAGCGCCGTTTTCTCCACTTCCTTGCGGCCACTCTACTTCTGGCGCGGAAACAAGCCTCCCAGCGAAGTCTCGTTCTAATCCGAAGGCATCACTTCTTCTAGTTTTGGCGCGGTTGGATGCTGCCTTTTGAATATCGGGTAAACTAGGTTCAAAAGTTGTTCCCCTTTCGGCTGCGCCTTGATCGCCCTCACGATTGCTTTGAGTTGGCTCTCTGTCTGAGCTAAACTCAAATGACTCACGAAGACTAAAATCTCTATGTTCTCCTTTTTCTTTTGTGAGTCCTGTTGGCGTTCCGTTGATGAAGGTTTTGTAGTCATTGTTGTTATTTATTGATTCTTTCTCTAATGCTTCAGATAGAAAATCTCCCAAGCCAGCTTCAAACAAGGAGTTTACATCATCAGCTAATTGTTCAACAAATGGGAAATACATTGGCCCCATTCGCGTAATATTGCGAGTAAGGACGTATGAGTATTGCTCGGTAGCGTCTCCATATCCTGAGTTATGAGTAAGCTCATGCAGGAGCGTTGTTACTAACTCAGCAGCGAACATACTGCTGTCATCGCCATATTGATCTAATCCTAGCTCTGCTGTTTCTCTCTTATTTATGATTCTTTTATATATGCGAAATGGAGATACGGTGATTCCATATTTGTTGTTATTGAATCGATATTCACCTGCATTTGTATTAGTTGCAGATGAAGTAAAATTGACTCCCAAAGCAGTCATTCCAACATTGATACCAATTAAATCGCTTTTTGTCGCAGACTCAAAACCGCTTCTCTCCAGATGTGCAGACAACTTGTCATAATATTTTTGCACAACCTCCATCACTTGATTGGTTAGGTCGTTTTGCGACAGTTCGACAGCCAGATCAGCGTTGCTCCCCGTAAGGTCAAAAACTTTTAGAGTTTTTACATTTTGCTGTTTGAGATTTGGGCTGTTTCTATATTGAGAAATGATTTTATTAACTTTTGCTGCTGCAGCAGTTTTTCGATAATTATTAAACAAATCGTTGTAAGCAATCGTTCCAGTTGTGCTGAAGTTATCTCGTCCCGCATTGAAAGGATAAGCATTAGATTTAGGATCAATCTTAGTAGAAACATTGATTGTTATAGAGCTCGGCAGAGGAATGCTTGACTCAAAAGCGAAATTCTTTGAAAATTGCCAGATCCCTTTGTTTAATATGTTAACTTTAATAGAGCTTCTTTCAGATATATCATCTCTTTGCAAAAGAGTGTATTTAGTCCCTTTATCATTTTTCGTTCCTAAATAGGATAAAGGTTCAGAACTTCTTCTTACTGCTTTTGCGTTGTTTTTGTTTGTTCCTATGGAGAACCGCACGCCCATAGGATCATTAACAGCTATAAGGTTTGCTGTTTTCTCAGCTTCGACAAAATCGAAATTTATAGCATCACCACTATTATCGTTTTGTTGTGTTGGTATTTGTGTTGTTATTTTTGTGTAGGAGCCAGGCTTGTTAACTGTGATAATCTCACTAGAGAAATTTTTAGGAAATTCCTCTAAAAGCATATCTGTTAACGCCGCCATCGACGGGTCGAGCTCCATATAGCGCTCTTCAAATATTTGGTTCAGATAGTTGTGACCAGAATATTCTTGTCCACCAAAGCTGTATTTTGCTCCAAGTTTTTCACCAAAAAAATCTTCGCCTTCGTTTTTGATGATGATTTCAATCGGAGTCCTATTTGTATCCACTAAAATGCGATTAAAATTCTCTACGATACGGTCTCGCAATGGCGGCGGCAGGTATCCCAACGCCTTGAAAAACTTATCTGTCGCAACATTTAAGGAGTTGTCTGGGTCAAAAACGGGCATCGCTTCTAACAGAGTTAGGTCTTCATCAGAAGTGACTTGAGTTCTAGTTATGAAGTTCCCAGTTTTTTTTCTATATTCGTAATCCTCAATTTCTGAATTGAGGCTGAGAAGTGAATTTACAGGGTAAGGGAAATAAGCACTCGCAAGATTGTCCAGAGATGCGTGTAGCGGGTGAGAATAATCTTGGAGGATGTCAACGACTTCTTGTTGGCGTTCCCTAAAAACTTTAGGGATGTCTGGAACCAAATTAGGATTAATATTCCAATTGAACAAATTATAGGAATCTACCTCGAGAGAAAACCCTTTAGGAAGCACGTTGCTAAGTGGCAAAGCCATGTTCTCAAAAGCAGAAATGTCTTTAATCTGCTTGGTAGCGAATGTGTTTTTTAATACAACAGTTTCAGCACCAGAAGAAACAGCTGCATTGCGATTAGCTACAATTGATACCCCGTTTGGTTTGTCATTAATTGTGTTCAACCATTTTTGACCATCACCAGTCATTGTGGTTTTGGTGAAGGAGCCGTCATTCTCCTCAAACATTGTTTCAACTGTAAAGTTGTCGCTGTTACCAAAAATAACAGCCTTGGCTAAACCGTAACCCCCGGCGCCTCCCGTTTCTTTGAAACTTTTAGTTATGTCAATAAGTGCTGAGGCAACTCTCTCTGGAGGCATGCCGTGACCAGTATCTTCTATTGTAAGGGTTCTGTTTTCCTCATCAATTATTACAACAACTTCGTTGTCAGAACCTTCCTTATTTCCTTTTTCAACGTCAGGGCGAATTGCATCAAGACTATTTTGCAAAAGCTCTCTTACAATAACAACGCCCATGTCCTGGGAGTATATCTTGTTTTGCACCACGTTTATTAAATCGCTCTTTTCAGATGTTATGTTTGGTTGCACCTCAACGCCCACTCTTTGCGCTGCATACTGCAATGGGTCTCGCCTTTTTCTAGCAAGACCTCCAAACATTCCGTAAACGGGTTTTGCGTTCCAAACTAAAGCGTGCCAAGTATCTTGTTCCTGCACTACTTCCATTCTTGGGAAATACGACGTAGCGTTCATAATTACGCCGTCGTAATCAAGCAACTTGAGCGCTTCTGCGAACACTTCGCCGCCATTTTCAAAAACTTCGGAGGACATGTTCCTCAAGTTCCGAAAGCTTAACGGAGAAATTTCAAATACGTTGAGAGCAAAGTCTGTCATGCTCATGCGAGCATCTTCTTGGATCAGCTCAAATTTAGATTCCAACAAAGAATCTATCGCTTTGCTATTAACGGCATCAAAAATCTGGTCATTATTTTCCAACACATCTATAGCTGCATCTATAATTCGAATAGCTTCTCCGCTTGCCGGGATGTCATCGCCTAATTCATTGGCTTTTATAATAGCTTCTGATTTGAAATATTCTTCATTGATTCCTCGAGAATCCAAATAGCCCTCAAAACTCAGCAGTTCATTTCCGTTTCGTTGATCGTAAGCATAGTCTTCTTGCAAGTCGGCTAGAATGTCTTCTCGGTATCGATCAACGTCTATTTCAACACCAGCTGATACAAAAATTTCCTCTCGGTTGCTAGGATCGAGTATCGCCCATTTTTGACCGTGCAAATAAACAGGCGTGATGCGCGGAGAAAAGCGATTAGCAAAAAGTGCTTTTGCAATGTTGTCAGCTTGTTCGCTATCTGTTTCTGGGTTGTCAGCTTCAATATTGTCTGCTGTTTCTTCCGCCAAAAACTCTAAAAACTCTTTGGCGTTATCGGGGTGCAAATCGACATCGGCGTAGTTATTTGCGTCATCAATTGAAGTTGTGAAATACAATCCTGACCCCAAGAAAGAGCCATGTCTAGACGGTGTATTGAACAAATCATTGTCAAAATGCCCTCTAAAAAATGACGTAGGCAATCCGCTGTAATCTCTTGTGAGCGGGTGAGAGGTTGACCACTTAGCCGTGAGTTCTTCATTCTCTCCTCGCATAGCAGCAAACTGCAGATCGAGTTCGTCATCTGTATATAACTCACTGAAATGAGGCTCATAACCGTCAATGAGGTTATACTCCTCAGCACGCTGGTAGAAACCTTCCGCTGACTCAACAATTCCTTCTACATAAATTGGGCCGTCAATGCGACTGCGAAGCCAAGCCAGCATTTCCATGCCGCGCACCCCGAACTCGCGTTGCCTAAATACACCTGTCACAATGGCGCCTTCGCTGCCGTCGTAGTCCAAAGCCTCCATTGTCTCTGGATCATCTGTGTATATCAAATCTCCACCTTTGAACTTAGCCATGCGCATTTGCTCGCCGGGCTTGTCCTCTTTCATGCCAGCTAGACTGATTGTCTCAACAGTTTCTGGTTCTGGCCATTCACGCGGCGCGGCGCCCTGATCGCCAAAACCGGCTGATTCTGGAACTTGCGTCTTTTGAGCTGCTGCGTCACGCTCTCGCCTAGCTTGCGTAAGGATCTTAGCGACATTTTCTTTCGCTCTCTGCAGTATATTCTCGACTGCTTTAGTAGACTTTCCTAATTCAGCAGCAATATCCTCATTTGATTTATTTTCTATATAACTCTTTTCAAAAACCTCAGCTTGCAGCTTTGGTAGTTTCGCAATCACTTTGCGTAGCACTTCATCGCCTTGAGACTTGGCATCTTGCTCTGTTGTAGGCGTTTGCGTTTTGAGGAAATCCATTACGTCTGGGCGCAATGGGAGCGGCATGACCGCACTATCAGGAATTATGTCAGCAATGCGCTCTTCAATTGCTTTCTGAGCTTGTCGCACAACTTCTTCTCTAAAGTTTTCTGGTTTTTGCACTGCGCGGCTAACGCCTACATTTGCTGCAGCTACCAAAATCTCAGGTGAGATGCCGACGTTGCGATATTGCGCTGCTACCATTTGCGGGATCGCAGCCTCCCTCACGTATTCCAACCGCTTTGCCGGCGTGTCTAGTTGTTTGTCGGTTCGCGTTTCAGCAAACAAATCAATAAGCCCGGCTTCAACAAAGCTCTGCGCTTGGATTGTTAGGTCGCGAAGGTTTTCAATCTCGCGTCGCAAGCCAGGGTCTGTTACGTTCTTGTCTGTTAGCAATGAATTTAATTTGCCAACAAGATTTTCAAGGATTGCAACGATCTTTTCCCAAAGTGATTCATCGTTAGGCAGCATCTGCGCTATGCCAACCTGACCGTCTCTCGCAGCCTCAACCACCATATTGAGATATTCATGGCCCATGTAGGTTGAGTTTGATGCCCTTTGGATGTCTGCCTCAAATTCTGCAGGCCACTGATTAACAGGGACGTTAGTGAGGTCTATGCCTCGCTGCCTTTTTGCCTTGTTGATGGTGTAGGCAAAATAACTTTGCGTTGTTAAATCTTTAAGCTCTTGAGGCAATCGCTCCCAAATGCTTGCAACAGCTTGATCGCCTACAAGCCGGCGGATAATGTTGTGCGTCGATTCCTCTAAAACTGTTTTTCTTGCAACTTCGACTGCTTCAGCAACAGATGCTCCTGATGAAATTGCTTGCAAGGATTGGTTAATCAACAACTCTGGGTCAATTTTTAGCGTGCCGTCAAATTCAACAGCTGCAGTGCCGCCAAACCTTCCTACTTGCACTTTTTTGAAAGCGGTTTCTTGCTGCGAAACAGTTTCAATAATCTGTTCCACTATAGCGCCAGCTATGTTGTATCTCTGCTCTTCGCTAAGATTTGGTAGGGCATCAGCACTAGCAGCAACAGCGGAATCAATCAAAGCAGCGCTAGCAGAACGCATTGCTTGTTCGCCTGCCTTTTGCCCTCTCCTGGGCTTCATCAGCTTCTTGACGTTGTATTTAGGCAAATTTGCTAGCTCAGGATCAACTGGCATCTGCTCTCTGCGCTCTCTTTCGGCCTGTGTTTGCTCCTGAGCCGCTTCTACGCTTTCTAGTGTTGGCGACAAGCCTTCGTATTCTCGAGCTCTTGGCGGCTGCATGACGCCATCTGCAATTCGCTTGCGAGTCTCAGCCTCTGACATCTCAATCAATGCTCGGTTCGCAGGAGCCGCTTCAGCAGCCCAAGCGACAGCATCATCCAGAATAATTGGAACAGAGCCTCCTTCTGCCTCTACCGCTTCTAAGGCTGCGGGTAATCCTAACTCCGGGGAGCCTTGCTCAAGGAGTGATTTTTCTTCGTTTGAAAGTTGCACAGTGCTGCCTTGCGACATTTTTGTGGCAGCGTGTAATTGATTTAGTCTTGCCTTTTGCAACAACAAATCATTGAGAGAATTTTGTATGCCTTGCACTGCGTTGGCTGGCATCAAGCCCCCTTCTTGCGCTTGCCTCAGATTAGTTTCAGCGCGATCAATCGCAGCATCGAGATCAGCTGATTGTTGCTTGTATTCTTTGAGCGCAACTGCCTGCGCAGCCATGCGATTTGCTGCTGTAGAACTTTGCGTGGCTTTAGCAATTTTAACAGCGTTGAATGCGATTTGTGCTTTTTCGCTGTCGAATCCGTATTCTTCGTTTGCTCGAGCAAGTTCTTGTTCAAGATACTCAACTTGGCTTTGTCCGGGTGCTGACGCAGCTTCGACGCCGCCAAATATCAACTGCAGTTCTGCTACCTCTGCTTCGGTAATGGTAACGCCCTCTGGCAAGTATTCTTGCAACACAACTGCTGCATCTGGGCCGCTAAGTGCCTCTGCTAGCGCAGCAGATGCCTCCTCAACTTGAGATAATTCCGCTTGATTGCTTTTTTGGATGTTGCGCGATCTGCGCCCTACAGAGCCAACAGTAGCTAGCGCCATAATTAATCCTATGCTAGAGCCTATCCCAGCCTCCATTAGCATACCTTGCTCCTCTTCATCAAAGCGAGACATAAAGCGCTCACCGTATGACATTTGCAATTGTTTTACCTCATCGCCAATATTTACTGATTCAAATTCGGCAGGTAATACGGCTTCGCCTACTAACAAATTAAGGTAACTTAGGCCACCCTCTTGCGCACCTTCAGTGATGGTTTCGCCTGCTACGGCAGCAGCTTTTTGACGAAGCGTAGGCGGGAGCTTACTGAATCTCAATCGCTCTAAGCCTTTGGCAATTGGTATGCCCTCTGTCATACCTAATGCTGCAAAGGCCAATAGCGTGCCTGCATTTCTAAGATCACTAGAAACATCAACATCAGGATTTTGCGCTGCGATGTTTATTCGTTGTTCGATTTGATCGAACGCTGCCATAGAGTTGTAAGCAGCACCTTGGCCAGCCGTCAAACCCCAAGGCTTAGAAGCATAGTCAAGCTGCTTAGGTGCAAGTTTTAGGTTGAACAACCTGTCTCCTTTCGCACCCAATCGCACTGCGCCGCCCGTCTTTGATAGGCCAGCAACAGCTATTCGGCTAGGTAACATAAACGCCACCATGCTTCCAACGCCTGACGAAAATTGAGAAGCTGTGTTTTGATCAAATCTAGGATCAGTAAAATTGAGTGATTCACCAATTGCTTCAAAACTTCTGACGATAGGGTTGTCTGAAATGTCGTTTCCTACATAAGCGTCGATGGAATCATACTCAGTTTCGACTTCTTGTTTTGCTTTATCTGATAGCGATTTGTAATTATCACTTTTTCTAAACACTCGCAAAGCTTCCAGATATTGAATTGCATTAATCTCCCCCGGCATGTTCCCCTTGAAACCAAGGCCGGTTTTCATCTGAACATTGTTATCGAAAATGTCGATTTGTTGTTCTTGGCCGCTTTCATCTAGATAGCGCAACGGTTCAACAAATTGCTCAAAAGGCCGTCGCGCTAATTCGTTAAAAGCGGTTTGTGGCTCTACTCGAGAAAAAGTTCCTGTAGTGAGATCGACATAAGGCAACACGTTGCTGGCAAGAGAACCAAGCAAATGACCAGATTGTGAGATACCCTCCATTCCAAACGTGCCTTGCGTCACGCCAGCTACAAATCGCAGAGGCAAATCCAATCCTTGCCGAGCCTCAAGCGTAAAACCCTCTCTGCCAGCTGCAGCACGCACCTCATCATCAAGCAGTTGCTGTTCTATTTCAGTGAGGGGTTGAGAAGTAAAATCTCTCCTTGGGTTGTCTCTAATTGCAATCCTTTTCTTCAGATTATCTTCTGCAATTTGCAAGCCTACGATCTGCTTAATTGTTTCTTCTGACTCATACCTGTTGAACAGAAGTAGGTTTCCGTTTTCGCCAATGTATTGCTGCAGGGCATCTGCATAATCGCTGGAAATCGGAGAAGCTATGCCTTGCTCTTCAAAGTAATCTTGAGAAAATGATTTGTAATCGACGGGCGGCTTTGCGCTCATGTTCATCATGCGGCCCAATCGCAACACTTCCATCAAGTCGCCGCCGCCAGCAAAAGCTGCGTCGCGAATACGAAGAATCTCATTTGCGATGCTAGCTCCTTTGTCGCCAAGGCCATTGGCGCCGTAAATCTTGTCAAATTCTGCTTTGTATTTTCTTTCGCCTTCTTCAGCAGAGATTTTTCCATTAGCTACGGCCACTTGTATTGCCGTTAAACTATTGTCTAGTTTAAGCTTCTTAACCTCTTCATGGAACTTCGGTATTTCGGAAGCTACAGAATCAATATCTGCAGGCGTAAATGTAAGCGCAGGATCTAGTGCATTAGTTGCCGTTTGCTCACCGCGAAAGGTCGCCGCAACGTCTTCGCGTATTGCATTTACTACTTCAGGCTTGTATCTGCCCGGCGCGTTATATTCCTTGTCTGGATCATATACATTGATGCCGTAGATAGCTTTGAGAATCTCAAGGTTCTCATTTGGCCGCTGTATGACATTGATTGGTTTGCCGTCGATGAGTGGCAATGCCTCAGTCACTTTGTCTGCGTAGATGTTAAAAATTTCAGAGCTTTCGCCGTTTGCCCTTTTCCTCTCTCGAGCAAAACCAATTACTTCTCCGTTTAGCGCAACTTTTCCTTTTACGCTTTTGTCTTGTAATAAAAGACGGTCAGCGATTAACGCTTGTTCAGATGCAACTAGAGAGTCAGCTTGTATTCTAAGCTGCTCGGTTGGCTGAGGGCCACCCATAGAGGTTGGGAGCGGAGCAGGTTGCTCTCGTAGTGCTTTTTTCCGCGCAGCAATATCTTGTTCGGCTGCGCTGATGTAGGTATCATCTACTTGTTCAATGCTCAATTCACCTACAGGCTTTGACGGCTCTTGTTCCTTTGGGGCAATCTCGTTGAGGTTCTTGACCGTATTGGCAAATTCTTTGTATTTCTCTTTTCTAGCTGCTTGCTCATTAACAAGTTTTTGTAAGCCTGCACGATGTTCAATCTCAGCTGCAGCATACGCTTGCTCTGCCGCTATAAGCTCTGGAGTTCTGATGGGCGCACCATATTGCGTAGTGCCAGCAGCCATAGTGAGCGAGGCAATCTCGTCTCTTCGTCTTTGCAAATCCTCAAAGCTCGCAGTGTTAC
>Ga0181389_1000024_pt1 | contig 49657 bp, 63 predicted proteins | sample 12SPOviralmetaG_FD_130121 | JGI IMG/M metagenome (GOLD analysis project Ga0181389, IMG submission 130121) | Marine viral communities from the oligotrophic San Pedro Time Series (SPOT) site, San Pedro Channel, CA, USA - 12 SPOT_SRF_2010-06-29 | ecosystem: Environmental > Aquatic > Marine > Strait...
GTGAGCAGAGAAGCAGCTCCTGACGCACAACAGAGACGATACAATCAGCTGCAACAAAGAATCGATCGCTTGAGATCACAACTGTCACTGGCCACAGCTGAACAACAACAACTGATCAACAACTGATCAACATTTTAATCCATAACTGATCTTCAGAGGCTGGTGAAGCTGAGTAGCCGGCCTCTGGACATCCATCACACACATGGGCTTCTTCTTACTAGACGACACACACGACAACAACACACCAGACTATCAACAGATGGCCAACACGTTCAACAATCTGATCGACACTGATCAGTTGAACCAGATGGTCAATCTGATCAATCAGATGGTGGATGACGACACGACCAATCACAACACACCAGCGTCAGAGTTTGACTGGGGAGTGCAGACAGACCACACCAGCTGAGACCCCCATGGTGTGCAAAAAAGTACTATAGTGTTTTGGGCATGGAAAAACCAGGTACGCATGGTCCATTTTTTTTCGCAGAAATCCGGTGGTTTGTGAGAACCGGTCTCCGGAAAATTTTTTTTCGCGACTCACAGGTGGTTTGCTCGATACACAAAAAAAGAGCCAATCATTCGAAAGGCTCTCTTTGTTAAGGTGGAATGTTAAATCCCGTGTTATGAGTTGTAGTATACCTATACTTATGTGTCCCTATGTTAAAATACACTATTCATCAATAAATAACAATATATGTCAATACATAAACACAACACAATCTCCACTGGCTATGGCTGGATCGCGTTGGATGGTAGCTGCCTGTCCGTGTCACACTCTAGTCAGGCCATGCCCATGCTCATGAGAGAGACCGCATGGATGCGGCAATTGTACAACACGATGAGAACACGTGATACACACACGTACTATCGATTCTTACATGTCGCGTATGATCACGGATACACTCTGATCGGGCGGCATCAAGGGTTTCTAGCAGCAGAGGCCAGCAGCAGCGTGATACTGGACAAGCACCAACAACTGATACAACAGATATGCAAGGACAGCGGCATCAACAACAACACATTGATTCCCATGAGACGTGTGTACAGCGTGGTGGATCCAGTGACAGACACGGACATTCGGCGACAGTACTATTCTGAAAACTTGGAGCCGCCGCAGGGGGAAAAAAATTAGCAGCCGTGGTCGTTTATTTGCATATTATACGCGAGATGTATAAATAGTTGTATATGGTAAAAAAAGCCTGCCACGTGGAACCGGACACCATCGTCAAGAAAGTTGCTCGGAACACCATCGATCTCAACTTCAAAGTTATAAACAAATTCGAGCTGAAGACCGTGCACAAGAGTTTCGAGGCTCTCGCGTTCCATAGAGACAGCAACGTTGTGTTCGTGGATGGTCCAGCTGGAAGTGCCAAGACTTATTGTGCGGCACGAACCGGGCTGCATTTGCTCAGAAGCAAATCGGTAGGAGAGATGGTGTATATCAGAAGCATAATCGAGAGTGCCAGCAAGAGCATGGGCAGTTTGCCTGGAGAGGTGGATGACAAGTTCAGTCCATGGGTCACACCATTGAAAGAGAAGCTGGATGAACTGGTGCCACTGACCACCAGCCGCAATTTGTTGGATAATGAGATAGTACGAGCCATACCAGTCAATTACGTGAGAGGTTTAACTTTCAATGACGCGGTGGTTATTGTTGATGAGGCTCAGAATCTCACACGTAGCGAGTTGGTGACCATCATGACCAGGTTGGGAGAGGGTAGCAAGATGTTCATCATAGGTGACACTCAGCAGAGTGACATCAATGGCAAGAGTGGTTTCAAGCAAATTTACGATCTGTTTGACAATGAAGAGAGTGAAGAGAATGGAATGTACTGCTTCAAATTTGAGCACTGCGACATTGTGCGTAGTGCGATAGTTCGTTACATCGTGTCCAAACTGTAATCAATTAACAAACAGCTTGCCTCCACGACAGGCTATTTTCACGTCTCTGACGTCTGGATTCTCCAGAACATGATCTGCTAGTAGTGTTTCTATCTCTTTTTGTATGATTCTGTTGATAGCTCTTGCTCCAAACTTGTGATGTTCATTCCGGTTCACCACCCATCTGGCCACAGATGGTGTGTAGCTCAACGTGATGTCATGACTTTTCATACGATGTATCAACTGCGCCAGACCTAATCTGGTTATACTGATGAGCTGTTGTTCCTCTAGCTTGTTGAACATCACCACTTCATCCAGTCTGTTCACAAACTCCGGACGTAAGGTGTTATCTATCTCTTTGTTCACGTTATACTCTGCATCATTAGATGAACTACCGAAACCAACATTCGAGTTCTTGGTAAGTTTATCAGCGCCTATGTTGGATGTTAGTATTATGATGGTGTTTTTAAAGTTTATATGTCTGCCATGTGCATCAGTTATACTACCCTCGTCCAGCACTTGTAACAATATGTTGAGTACATCTGGGTGAGCCTTTTCAATCTCGTCGAATAGCACGATACTGTACGGGTTTCTTCTCACTCGTTCAGTTAAATCTCCACCAGTCTCGTAACCCACGTAACCAGGTGGAGAACCTATCAGCTTACTGACACTATGTTGCTCCATCATCTCAGACATGTCAACACGTATTATCTTATCTGCATCGTCAAACAGAACTTCCGCTATACATTTGGTTATATATGTTTTACCAACCCCAGTAGGACCTACAAACAAGAAGCTTCCAATTGGTCTCTTCGGATTGTTCAATCCTGTCTTGGATCTTTTTATGGTGGTTGTTATTACGTCTATAGCTTGTTGCTGACCTATCACATTTTTCTCTAGAAAGGATGTGAGTTTGCGTATTCTCAAATGATCACCCCCCTTTATGTTGACAACTGGTATCTTAGTTATATTGGATATCACCATGCTGATGTGTTCCTCATTCATCTCACGTGTTATCTCATGTTGTTTCATGTACTGTGAGTGTCGTCTATCTATTTTAGATAACCACTTTGTCTCTTCTTGTCGGTACTCTGAAGCGATGTCGTATTGCTTTCTCTCTACAAACGCTTTCATCTGCTCATTAGCCATCTCGGCGTTTTCAAGATATACAGGATTCACTTTATATTTTCGATACACATCAATTTTTACAGATGAGCATGCTTCATCAAGTACATCAATTGCCTTATCTGGGAAGTTTCTGTTAGTTATGTACCTGTCACATAAGGATATGATTTTATCAATACACTCATCACTTATAGTCAGATTGTGATAAGCTTCAAAACTGGACTTGATACCTAATAAAATTTGCCGAGTCTCTAAAATACTGGGTTCAGACACTCTGATAGGTTGAAACCTACGTTCTAAAGCACCATCAGTCTCTACATGCTTTCTGTACTCATCTAATGTTGTTGCTCCTATCATGTTTATCTCACCACGTGCTAGTGACGGTTTCATTATGTTACTAGCATCCATAGCACCATCAGCATTACCGGCTCCGACCATCATATGTAATTCATCCAGGAACAATATTATGTTATTAGATTCTGATACATGCTCTATAACCTCAGTTAATCTCTCTTCGAATTGTCCTCGATATTTAGTACCTGCTAACATCAATGGTAAATCCAAACTCAATATAGTCTTCTTTTGTAGTTCATACGGAACATCACCGGCGATAATCATGTTTGCTAACCCCTCTACAATTGCTGTCTTACCAACTCCTGGTTCTCCTACTATCACAGGGTTGTTTTTCGATTTACGTAGCAATGTCTGTATGACATGTTCAATATCACCATCTCTACCAATCACAGTTGTTAGTTTACCTTCCCTAGACATCTGTGTCAAGTCCTTAGTGTATTTAGTTATAGCTGACCCTGCTGTAGGTTTGCTTGTGGTTTTGCTTGTGGTTTTGTTTGTAGATTTATGTTCTGATGTACCTGTCTTATATCTCTGATCATCACTTGATTCCTCGATATACTGTCTAATTGTTGCTATGTTAAAATCATATCTCTTATAAATTAAAGACGCGATACCGGATTCCTTCTTGAATACACCTATCAATAGATGTATTAAACCAACTAATACAACACCGTTGCTTACCGCCTCTGCAGCTGCAGAAGTTATTATTTCTTTTATCTTTGGAGAGAATGAAGGATTACCATCTCCTGTACCGTCATTAACATCTAGTTGGGTGCGTATTAACATTGACAATTCACGTGTGTCAATGTTGTGATCTGAGAATAATTTATTAATCTCTTTACACTTTCTATATTTCAGTAGACTATACATCACGTGATGTGATGTGATGAAGTTGTGGTTGTACTTCTGAGCATGTCGCTCAGCACGCTCAACAACATATCTACAATCAGGTGATAAACTATATTGATAACCCATATGTCATTATTTATAACATATCAGTAAATATACAATCTACTCATCACTCATCTTCGTCGTATTGACTTATTATATCTAGTATCTGATCTGTTATCTGTACCAAATCACTATCATCTTCCAGATCATAATTATCCAGCTTTATTGTATCAAGTACGAACCCCGTATTGTCAACTATTTGTAATCTCATTAGATATGTATTTATAGTTGCAATATGATAAAATGTCATTATAATTAGATATAATGACGATGTTAGTATCACACGAATCACCTAAGCATATCTTAAATGCATCTAGAGAATATAACGACTATGATTATGCACTCGTACATCTGTTCGAGGAGCATAAAGATTATTTTGATTTCTTTAAGAAGAGTGTACAGATGAAGCGAACGGTTTATCTAGATAATAGCATATTCGAGCTTAAAGAGTCCTTTGAACCTAGTAAATATATTAAATGGATTAAGGAGTTGAGACCATCTCTGTATATTGTACCAGATGTTCTAGAAGACAGCGCTGGTACTATACAACAGTTTGAAGAATGGGAACGTAAATTCTCCCCTAAAGTGGATTTTGATGTAGTTAAGATGGGTGTTGTTCAGGGTCATAATTGGAAGGATTTAGTAGAGTGTTATAGATACATGTCAAAACATGCTGATATGATCGCTATTAGCTTCGATTATACGTATTATGAATTAACAGCTGAAGGTAACAGTCCGTTAGAGAGAATGTGTAATGGTAGACAGAGGTTTATTCATCAGTTAGTAGATGAGGGTATCTGGAACAAAACAAAACCACACCACTTACTAGGTTGTAGTCTAGCTAGAGAGTTTGCAAAATACACGTCACCGGAGTACAGCAACATAGTATCAATAGATACATCAAATCCAGTTGTTGCAGCGATAAAGAGAAAGCAGTACAAAACGTATATTGGGTTGGATGATAAACCTAAGGTGCTGTTGGCTGATTTAATAGATGTACAGCTAGACACAGAGCAGTTGAGAATGGTAGAATATAACACAACACAGTTCAAAAGAATAATAAATAGATGAAAAAAGATAAAGAGTGGTATGCATTCTTCAGTCACACTGGTGAAGAGATTTATAATATATGTAAATCAACAGGTCTCCTGCCAGATAAGATTATAACCAACCAATCACCAGGTAATAAGTCTATAAGTAAAAGGCTGCTAAAGCTAAATGTAGAGATTGTGTACTTGTCATCCAATCCTACAGTTCAAGATTATGAGAGAATTATGTTCCGATGTGATGATTGTATATGTACTTTACATGGTTGGATGAGGATAATTCCACCCATGATCTGCGAATCATATAAGATCTACAATTTACACCCAGGATTGATTACTGTATACCCAGAACTGAAAGGCAAGGACCCACAATCGAGAGTCTGTCACGAGACACATGATTGGATAGGTTGTGTGATTCATAGAGTTACTCAAGGGGTTGATGAAGGTCCTGTATTAACGACGGCTAAAGTTAGAAACCATTACAACGGTGAGGAAATGATAACAAGTAGATTAAAAGAAATGGCATTATCCATGTGGGTGGATATAATACAGATGGAGGTATTATGATATCTCCATGGAAAAATATTAATGAAGGAAAACAATAATAGACAGTTTGACACAGGTGCTCAGCGCGACACTGGTGATGGTAAACTCAGAATGAGTCTAGTACCACAGCAAGAGCTCAAACGTGTGATGAAACGATATCTGGACGGTGCTGAGAAGTACGGAGAGAACAACTGGATGAATGGCATGCCAGTGAGTGTGTATTATGATTGTGCTCACAGACATCTCGAGGCTTGGTGGAGTGGTGAAAGTGATGAGGATCATGCTGCTGCGGTGGTGTGGAACATGCTTTGTGCTATGTATACTGAAACTCACGCACCCAAGGACTATAATAAAATGAACGACAAGTGGAAATACCCTAACTGTGAACCGGAAGATGAGTAGTGATTCATGGATATAAAAAGACATCTAAGATATCATTTAAGATGGCAGTGTGGTTTCTGTGTATGTTACCCATGTATGTGGTTTTTCTCGGATGTGTTAAAGTTGCCATTATGGGGTGCTATTGTTGCATTTCAATTTGTAGGTGCATCAATTTTCTATCACATAGATGACTGGATTTTCAATAAAAACAATGATAATAATAAACAATGAGTAAAGGAAGTAAACAAAGACCAACAAATAAGTTGCAGTTTGATGAGAATTATTCGAATATTAAATGGAATAAAGATCCTAAACTAACTGACAAGCAAATGAACGAATTAATGAATGTTGTTAAAGAATTACCTATTCGAAAACAAAAGCTACACAATGAAGATAACACTACAACCATATAGTGGTGGTGAGTACACTGCACAGAATGATGCTGAGCATATTGATGATGTCATCAGAACATTTAAATGTCTGTTAGTCTCATGCGGTTATCACCCAGAGACGGTTGATAATCATTTCAACATTGGTGAGGAATGGTTTCCGGATGAACCAGGTGTACCTACTCAAGAAAGAATAGACGATCACTTACAAAGCCTGTACAGGCAGACAGACTGATTATGTTAGTTAGTTTCACAGGAGCACAAAGTACTGGTAAGACTACATTATTGGATGTCTGTGCTAAAGCGGTCTTAAATGATGATGCTGTTCATCAACCTGTCAATCATTGGGTGTTCGTGCCAGAGGTCACACGAATGATCAAAAGAACACACAATGTTGACATAAACGAGCAAGGTACAGATGATACACAGTTATTGATCATGAATCAACATCATGTCAATGTGATGAGTCATAGAAACAGTAATAGAAATTACTTGTTGGATCGATGTGTTGTTGATGGTTATGTATATAGTTTATACCTTCATAGGCACGGGAGAATCAATGACAATACATGGAGCATAGTAGAGTGTATGTATAAGCATTTACTACCGGAGTACGATTGGATTTTTTATACACATCCAGAGGATATACCTATTGAGGATGATGGTGAGAGAAGTATTGATATTGATTTTAGAAATGAGATAATCGATATATACGAGAATGAGATTGACTGGAGTGAGTATCACAGACATAAGACTCACTGGGTGGAGTTGAGAGGTACCCCGGAGCAGCGGTTAGAGATTATGCTTGAATGTCTTGAGACACCCTAGGCATACAGACATAAAAAGAGGGCGGATATATCATTTCACCGCCCTCCAAATATAACCAAGTTGTGACTAGATTACAGGTAGTTAACTTTATCCGAAGAACGTGTAAACTGGCCTGTTGCGCTGTCAACACTGGAGTCAAGATCTTTACATAAAATAATATGATAATAGAGATGAGCACCAAAAATGTTGTCAACTACTCCGTAACGGGTTAGCAAGCCAACTCGAGGGGCGAAGTCATTAGGGCCAATTGTGCGCTGTACCATCACTGGGATGTACGGACAATAGACGATACCTGTGTCATAGAACTCAGGGCCTTTATAGCCTAGAAGAACGTAGTTAAGTTCAGTGTCGCGTCTTGGAGCGCCACCAAGAACATCACTGCTCTTGGAGACATCTTGAAACTGCGACTCGGTGCGGGTGTCACGGTAGACGTTAAAACGTCCGCCGAGATTTCCAACACGAGCGATGCCGACTGGTTGTGTATTAACACTTCCGTTGACGGACATCCACTGGAACTCGGGAAGCATTTCCATGATTGCACATACCTTAGGTGTGGCTACCAAGAAATTGGCAGCTCCACGGCGGTTACGTACAGCAATACGATTTGCTTCTACGATTATCTTAGCATAAAGGTCACGATTACGTTCGGCCATCCAACGACCATCAGCGAGTGTGGGGGTCCAAACACTGTAGCCATGATTCTTACCAGCATTCAATGCTGTCTGAACCATACGCATGATCATTTCACGGTCGATTTCTGCCTGAATTTCATAGGACATTGCGTTGGTCAATTCCGTGTCAATGTCTATTCCATTCATGTTCTTGAGATCTTGTTCTAGTTCTACACTCCAGCGAGCTGCTAATCTACGAGTACCAGCTTCAACAGCTGTCTTCTCAAAAGAGACGAGCATCTGTGGAATATCACCGGTGAGTTCGAAGTTTTTAAGCAATTCCGCTACACCTTGATCTTCAGCAGCCATTGGGAAGTCTGAATCAGCACCTAAACCGGTGAGATCATCAGACTGTGCGCCTGTGAAGCGAGTGTCGAGGTAGTTGTATCCGACTTCCGCACCATCTGAATTAGGCGAACCAGCTTGGCGGTCTCTCGCGCGAGGCGAATCTTGAGGTGTTGATTTACCATCAACTCCTGTACCAAGTGTGTCCGTTTCATAACGGTAACGTAAGGCGAATGCCAATCCAACAGGTCCGCTCATGGGCTGCACACCAACGATTTCGTTAGTGATGAGCTCAGGGAACGTACGACGGATCATCGGAATGAGGATCTTAGGCAGACGACTATCGCCGCTTGCATAAGAGTCTGTATTTCCGAGTGCACCTCCAGTGCCACCGTTATCTGCAGAACCAAAGGCTCCACCGGTACCACCAGAAACATGTCCGCCACCGTGATAACCACTTTCTTTCAAGCACCATGTCTCTTGGTTTTCCAAGAGTATTGCGGTGTTCAAACGAGTGTGATCGTCTTCAATGGATTTAACATTGCTAGAACTATAATCAAGAACAGGGGCCCATTTTTCCATGAGGAGGTTGGCACGTGATTCATCGATATAACTTTGTGAATTATTTATTTGTGACATAATATAGGTTTCCTTTTCTGATTCTCAGACCATATAGGTCTCAACTTAAAATTTTCCTAACTCGGACATGTAAACATTGCCGAGTGGATTAGAGTCGTTGTTAGATTGTTTATTTGTTGGTGTAGTGCTCTCAACTATCGGTCTGTCAACCTCAGGTCGGCGCTTTGCTACAGCCTCTTGTTTAATTTTAACTATCTTTTCTTCTTCTGTTTTATCAAACAATCTCAATGTGTAGTCAAAATTTTCAGTGATAAACTCTGGAGATTTATTTGATAACACCCGATGCATGTATTGTTGTTTTTGTTTGGGTAGATCTTGTGTCTTCTCACTCAACAATATATGTGATTGTAATTGTGTGACTTGATTGGCTAAGTTGTTGTTGTTCTCAGACAACTGTGTGATCTTCTTGTGTGACTGATCAATTTCAACTTTACCTTCATGTATAGCGTCTTTAATTGTTTCTTTGGATAGAGCGAGGTCTACCCCTAAGGTTGATCTCAATGATTCAAGCACTTTGACTGCTTTGTTATTTCTGATAGCTTCCTGTACATCTTGTAAAGGTATATTCTCATCGATGTACTCTTCTAAATAATTGCTAATACTCTCGACTAAAGTGTTTTTGAAACCACTAGCATCTTCAGTTAGTGTTGATTCGTACCTCTTGACTAGCTGGACTAATTTCTGAGCATGGTTTTTATCTAGAGCCTCTACAACCTTCTCAAGCTTGTCGGTGTGATCTTTGTCAATCGCTTCGAGTAAACTCTCAAGCTTATCAGCGTGTGTCTGGTCTTGTTCGACAAGCGCCTTTTCCGCACGGATGACGGATCGTGAGTCGACCGCTTCGTTAAATACAGTTTCAATCTGATCTAGCGTTTCTTGTGTGATTATATCACCAACCGCTTCCTTCAATATAGATGTTATGTCTTTGCTCATGTTTTTTGAAATATTTTAAAATTCTTATGATTATTTATACGATTCAGTAACTTATTTTCTATAATAGACTTTAATTGTTTATTAGCCTCACTATAATTTTTATCAGAAACTGACTTGATGAATGAGTTTATTTGTTTGTTTTTCATGTCTTGGAAATTGCTTTTAAAAAGTCTGCTACTGCATTAGTTAGATGTTCATTTAAGTTTTTACTAGGAAGATTGCTCAGATTGTTGTCGAATTGTTCGTACACTTCGCAAAAGTTTCCAGTGTTATCACAAATCCATTGCTTACTCTCAAGTATACCATCAACAAATGCTCCAGGGTAACTAGGGTCTGCAACACAATCAATCGCGATGAGCTTCATATCCTCTACACGATTTATACCACCAGCCTCCTCGACTAACCGGCCAAGAGATCTGGTACTCATACCAACTCGTACACCATCTCGTATAAGAGCTTCTACAATCTTACCTGTGGGAGTGGATAAGACTTTTGACTTACCGATTACTTCATTACCAGCTGGTTTCAACTCTGTCACCATATGACAGGCTCGTTCTAGATCTACTTCTGCAGTTGAAGGGTGATTAAGTTCTCCTAAAGCCTTAGCGTTATCTATCTCCTCTCTAACATACCTATCAACCTCACGTATCATCTCTTCCTTAATATATCTACGTTTGTTCTTATTGACTTTCTCCGCACACATGTAAGGTCCTTCTATATACACACGTGATGGTTTATTACCATCACCTTCTTCAATTATATAATTAAACTCACTACGATCGAAATCTTCTACTAATAGGTTATATGCCATGTGATAATTATTTATCTCATACTGACCAAAAAAACATATTTTACTGGTTGAATAAGTGATCTTCAGTTAATATTTGGAATTTATAACCTCTAGACTTACACCATTTTTCAGCAGCAGCCCACTTGGCTTGGTTCTTGATATATGTTACATTTTCATACAACACTGTGCTGTTTTTTTTATTTCCATGAGACTTTGGTTTTTGTGTCTGTTTTTTTGGTTTGATCTCGATAAGGTACTTCACGACAACTCCACCTTCGAGTATCTTGACGGTGTTATCTACAATATACCTAGCTGTTCTACCAGTCAATGGTGATGTGTAGGGTACTACGACCGACTCACTTGTCCATTCTAGTATACTATCAGTAGCGTCACACCATCTGAAGAATTTTAACTCCCAACTAGACCTATAAACCGGTCGCTTAGAACCCTTGTACTTATTACCGACTGGAGTGTACACTCCTTGCTTATATTGACTGTAAGTTCTCTTACGCCTCATCCTACAAAAAACATAGGAGGGTCAGCATCTCCAAAACCAGGAGTTGTGCCTGTATATAGCTTTTCTTCTAATGCGGATTTTTCTTGTGTACCTTCCGATAGCAATTCACTATAGTTGGGAGATCCACCACCAAATAAATTCGTACCTTGATACTTACCACGTATACGAGCTATCGTTATTTTAGTCAATGCCAGTGCGTATTGATAAACCCACGGCTCTACTATAATGTCTTTCAAAGGTTTCTCCAACCACACACCAACTGCACCCCAAAATTGAGCACGCGTGTGACTTGTTGGATCAGGTGTCATGAACATTCTCTGCTCTCGCTCATCAAATCTCCAGCAATATTTTGTCGAGAGCATCTTGTTGCGGACATTCATCCACTCCTTTAATGTGTACCAGCTCACTAGATCGAATCCATACTTTCCCATCGCATAGCTAAAATATGTTTGTTGTGCTAATGTTTGCTCGATAGTAAATAGTGTATTGATTCCACTTGTGGTACCTTCTTCAAATGAGTACACATCAACGACTTTCCTAGTGGAGTTCAATAGATTGTCGAACCCTCGAGTGTATGTTGTTAGTTTCTTCTTCTTGGTATCAGGTGAGAAGTTGTCACGAGTGACTGTAGCAACTCCTTTAACCTCTGTAGTAATTCTGATTTCAATTTGATCACTTGATGTATGTACATTAAATATAGACTTAGGATCCTCAGATGTATACGTTCTTCCATACTCAGCAACGCTGGCGTCTATTTCATCAGTTATGTCGTTATATACTGCAGTTATTAAGAATTTAGTAGCATGGTGGTAGTAACCACTTTTAAATTGTAGCAAAAACTCTACTGGTGTATTCTCTTCTTTAGATATAGTATATGTATAAATGGTACGAGGTTCATTAATGAAATCGATAGCTTCTGTGTGAGTGGGTGACTTATCATACTCAGGATTCTCGTTAGTAATCTCACCACTCAGTTCAGGTGTGTTGTCAATTAGTTTAGGCATGTACAAGCCTTTTTGTTTCTCATATAGTGTGCTATGAAACACAAGATACTCTTCAGTAAAACCGGCGAATTTTGTGAACAGCTCACAAGCTTGTGCGATGTTGTCATATACCTGCATGGTGTGCGCTTCTACATTTATCTGAGGATAACCTAATGTCATCGCGATTCGGTCGCACAAACCGTCAATATCTTTGATACGAGGATTTAAATTGGTGCTGTAATACAGCTCTGGATCTGGTTCTACTTGTTCTACTGACATCGTAATTATTTATGCCTCGCGTAAAAAAAAGGAGGCTCCGAAGAGCCTCCTAGAGGGTTAAGGGTTATTGTTAATACAATTACTTGATCATTTGATAATGACCTACAACTGTGTTAGTTGATCCAGATGTTTGTGTGCAAACAAGATTAACTGTGTTGGTATCTGTAACTGTTACTGTGAACGTTCCATCGATATCACTTGCTCCTGTTGATACAACACCATAAGAAATGAGCTTAGCACTAGTGCCAGCTGCATTTGTTGCAATCAAGATTTCTCTTGTTGTGGTATCTGTACCATCGGACATTCTGATATGAACTTTAGCGGAATCATAAACATCACCGTCAAATGAGAACATTGTGTTTCCGTCTGTGGTGTTGTCCATTGTCGTAGAGAAATCATTCTCAAGACGGTTTCCGGACTGAAGTACAAGCTCATTTTCCGATTGAAGAGCCATGTGACCAGAGCCAGTGGACCAATCGTAATCTGATGTGATTGTTCCAGACTGAAGCAACATGTCATCAGCTGTTCCAACGATGTTGTTGGTTTCCATTGACAATTGACCGTCGCAATCAATTCCACCGTTGAATTCAGCTTCAACAGCGAATGTGGCTTTGCCGGTTTGTGTCATTGTACCTGTAACAGTAGCGTCGTTACTAATGGACAAGTCGTTACCGATTGTCACATCATTTGGCAATCCAACTGTGATTGTTTGACCACTACCAGCAGTTTCAATCTCATTGGTTGTACCAACGATAGACAAGGTCTGACTGTCAAGATCAACCGCGAGAGCACCACCGGTGTCTCCTTGAAGATCTAAATCAGCATTTCCTACTTTGCTATCAACATAAGCCTTGTTGGCTATGTCAGCATCCTCTGCAACAGCATCAGCTGAATCGGAGCTCAACTGTGATCCACTGAGCACGGTTGTAATACCAGTACTTGAGACTGTGAATCCAGTCATGGTGATACTATCACCACTGATGTCTCCACAATCAAGTGTGCTAGTTCCAATGTCGATTGTTCCGAAACCGGATGTGATCGAACCAGAATTTAAAGCACCAGTTGTTACCAAGGAGGCGTCTCCAGGATATGAATCTGCACCAGTCAGATCGAATGCGGGTTGCGCAACCGAGCTACCAAGTGTGAATTCAACTCCACCTGCGCTCAATGCGCTGTTAGTCAGCTTGTTGTTAGCGATAGAACCACCCAACATGTCGTTGGATATTCCACCGGATTTAACTTGCAAACCATTGTCAGCATTAATCTCAATCGATGCATCATCTACTATAGCCACAGCACTGAAGTCTCCAGCGGCGGACATAGTCATGTCAACAGATGTGGAATCAGACACTGATAATGCTGTATATACACGGTCATTAGTGTAATACAGATTTGAACTGCCTTCGCCTAGACCGTCTGTATCAAACGCGCTGAGTTCAGCAACTTTGCTAGACTCGATGCTTCCTGCCAACATGGCGTTGGTCACTCCTTCAGTCGTTACACTAAATGAACCATTTGTGGCTGTAATACCAGCTCCAGCTACTGCTGAAGCGTAATCCGCCCATGAATCTCTTCTGGTTCCATTTCCATCAGCATCAATGAACAGCAAGGAATCTGCTGCAGGATCAACTACAGCGACAGTTGCTTCACTCAATGACACGTCTAATGTTAATGTATTAGCGGTATCATCATATGTCTTGGTCAATCCACTGCCATCAACCAACATGGTGCTGATACGATCATCAACACGCTCGTCTGTGTAATACAGTTTGTTTCCTTCATCCAAGTCAGTTGTCGAGAACGCGCTGAGTTCAGCAACTTTGCTGGACTCGATGCTTCCTGCCAACATTGCGTTGGTAATTCCTTCTGCTTTGACTTGAACACCATTATCAGCATCAATCTCGATTGAACTGTCATCAACCTCAAGAGCCAACGCAACGTTGTCCTCGGTCAATGTCCAGGTCAATGCATTATCACTCTGGAAATTTATAGTATCATCTACTTCAACAGTATATGTACTACCATTAATTTCAGTTGTGGATAGTGTGAATTGATTATGTGCATCAATATAGCTTTTTACAGCATACTCAGTTGGAAGTTCGCTTTGGCTATTACCAGCAAGATTGGGATCGTTACTGATAGCGCTCAAAGAGACACCATTCAACTCTAATTGTTTTCCTGAGGGTATACTCAGGCCACCTTCTACTACGAATTTATTACTCATAACATAATTATTTATAGCAACCACTAGTTAATTTATTAAGTTGCGCACCATAATATGACAAATAAAATCCAAAAAACTATTTTAAAAGCGCGATACATGGATCTTGAGCTTCAAGAAGTTAAAGAAATTTTTGAGAAATGTAAATCAGATTGGTTTAGTTATGTGGCTCGTGTCACAGCTGAGAAAAGACCACAACAATCGGATCCACCCTGTCCAGTTGATAAAGAGCAAGAACATACTAAAGTTAAGCATAAACCTAAAAAAGATCAACCAGGTGTAGTGAAACAGATGTACAGAGACATTGCCAAGCAGGTCCACCCGGATAAAAACATAGGCAGTCAAGAGGATAAGGAGAGGTTGATGAGACAAGCCTCAAGAGCCAAAGAGTCAGGTGATTTGATATCATTGATGAGTATGTGTGATGACTTAGGAATCAAAACACCTAAGCTCAGACAATCACACGTTAAGTATATCGAGCAAGACATACGTAACAAAGAGACACAGATTAAACAAATGAAACTTTCAGATGCTTGGATTTGGTATCATTCTGATGAACAAAAAAAGGACATCATACATAAAATGTTAATTAAGAGTCTAACTGAGTAGAAACTTGAATACAGATATGTCGAGTGCTTGTGAGGTAGTAGCAGAAAGTGCCATAGCACCGGTAGACACACTTGCATTGAATGATATAATATCTTTATCACCTAATACACCATACTGTGTTATATGCACGTTATCATTGGTGTCTACATGTAGTAGCATTTCAGAGCAATGTGATACACTAGAACCACTCGCATTTATAATATATTTTGCAGTGGTGTGATCTGTCACAGTGAATGTATCTAACTCTGATGTACCGTTTAATGAATCTATCTTGATGGTTGTGACTTCACTATCATCAGTAAACTGAACAGTGTCAGTTGAAATTGCACCAGTGTTAGATGTTGTAGGAGTGGGTCTCCAGTCGGTGTTTCCACTTCCGTATTTTTCATATCTTTTAAAACCATCATCTGTATCTAAAAGGTATGTACCCAACGCAGCAATGACTCCGTCACCTTGTGTTGGATTACCAGCAGCTTTGATCACTACCTGACGTAGTGGTAATTCATCTCTTATAAAATCTTCAAATTGTGACATCTTATACTCCCTCCTCTACTGTTATTACTGATGTACCAGACACGTTGTTGTTTACTGCGACTCTATCCAGGTAGAAGAAAGCGTCACCGCCATAATCCACCTTGCCTGGGTCTCCACTATCCACTATAGTGTATTTACTAGTAACATCCACACCTGTACTTATGTCTGTTTCGATTGATGAACCATCAGCTAGGGTGTTATCAAATGTAATACTACCGCGAAATGTTTCAGTTATTGTGAGTTTTGTTGGATCACCTACATCTGTACCAAATACACGAGTACGTGACAACGCTGACATTGTTAACGACCTCTCAACAAAACCACCTATTGTATATGTACCACCACTATCCGCTGTCGTTTTGACAGTCTCTGCTAGGTTTGTAGCATTTATAGACGACCAATCGAATGTACCTTTGTCATCAGAGTCAGATATTTGTATGTTACGCTTCCATGTTCTGTTACTGTTAGAACCTTGCCATGAACCTAACAATGTACCGGCAGAAGCAGCAGCACTCATGTTAAAACTATCCAGTTGTTGATTTGATGTGACTGTGATTTGATAAGTTTGAGCTGTTGTATTTTCATCTCCTCCGGAGCGTAACCTACTATTAGGTACCGAAATACTAATGGATGGAGCAACGTCAGCTATTTTTATAACTCCACTGCTATAAGTTGATGTTTTATCATTCTCTTGTCTGTTTACAACTACTTTAAAATTGTTACTACTGATATTGTAGTTACCGGAATTTGTATTTGTAACTGTTTTTGTTTGGCTGTACACATTAGTGGATGGTATACTCACTTCACTTCTAGGGTTACTGTAAGTATAGGTTGGTGACGATCCAACATTAGTTATTGTCAAGTTAACATCAGCTGTATCAGTGTTTTTTAGCGCTTGTTGACCTGTAGGGTATGTTACAGAAAATCCAGAAAATGTAGGACTTACATTGTTAACAGTTACTGTATTCGTACTGTTGATGTAATTACCGTAATTGTTGTTACCACCTCGAGCTCTTATCCGTATTGGTTGATCTTGTGCTGATGTAACACTTGTGTCTATCGTTATTGATGTTGTTGCTTGTAATGAGTTAACAGTTACATTTTTAGTTTGGCTTGAGGAAGCATAACTGCCACCACTCGCTAACTGTACATTTGATATGTTGTTTGTATCGAATGTAACTGTAATGCTTATGGAGTCATTATCTTTAAGTTCTGTTTGTGTGCCAGGATATCCACCGAATGTGATATTTGTTATCTCTGGTCCTTGTCTAACAGGTACTTTGGCGATTGATGTATGTTCATCTCCTTCTGTACCAAAACTATTCTTAGCGGAAATCTTCACAGGTACATCTGTAACGGAACTCAAACTTGTGTCTATAGACGTGTTAAATGTATATGTACTGGTACCATCACCTACATTTACAGGTGTTATTGACATGTTACTAACACTAGTTGTAGCTGTATCATTTCCACCATCTAAAGATATTGATGATACGTCTTCTGTGTCGAACGTTAATGTCACTTCTAGAGTATCACCATCTAAATACATCGATTGCTGCTGACCACCATATGTTGGTATTGAACCGAAAGATACATTGGTTACCGCTGGACCTTGACCTAATAATGATACAGTTGTTGTATGAGAACTACCATTACCAGATACAACTATATTTTCTGCTCCGTCCAGATCCATATTAACAGTTGCTGTAAACCTACGTGTATTTCCTATTCTGGAGATGTACTGATCTGTAATGATGTTGTCATTTATTGTGATTTCTCCCATCCAATCATCAGTAGGACCATCCCATTCAACTGTTATGTCTATATCTGAATCATCATCAACTGTGATACCTGTCACGATATAATCATTAGGTATTGTACCTTGTAAATAAGATTTTTGTAACAATCCATTATTATTGACTATATTTGTTACAAAAACTGGCGAAATAGCATCTGGTTGTGTTGTGCTTAAATCTATATTATTACCATTTGATATGGTGAGTGTGTTACCAGATAGAGAAAGTGTTTGATTGTCGAGTTCTTCTGCTAGAAATGCTAAATCAACAGTGTTACCATCTGTGATAGTTAAATCAGTACCACTAATAGACAGTGACTGATTCATAGGACTCAAATCAACTGTATTACCATCTGTGATGGATAAATCCGTACCATCCAAAGTTAGGTCTTGTTGCATTGTCGCCAAATCAATAGCATTACCGTTAGATATAGTCAATGTGGTACCAGATAAGCTCAGTGTCTGATCGTCTAACTCTTCCGCTAAAAATCCTAAATCAACAGTATTACCATCTGATATAGATAACTCTGTACCAGATACAGATAGATCCTGCTTCATTGGAGATAAGTCAACATCATTACCAGATGAGATTAACAATGTATCTCCTGATAGGGTGAGTTGCTGTTTGTAATCTTCTAAGCTGATTGTATTACCTCTAGTAATTGAAATAATATCATTGCTTAGAGATATTGTTTGTATGTCAATCTCAGGTAAAGCGTCTGCTAGATCAACTGTATTACCATCTGATAATGTTAATTGTGATCCAGATAAGTTCAATGTCTGTGAGGGGATTGTTACATCCGCTCCCGACAGTACTGAACCTCCTGGTATAGTGATTGCACGAACCGGAGGAACTAAGCCTAAAGGCTCGAATATATTCCGTACGGAATCTCCGGAAAGGATTAAATCACCAACTATCTCAAATTGCTTTTGTACTTGGGCCATATACCATTATTTATGGCGCGCATCCTCATAATTTAATGTTTATTATTATGTTGGAGGCAAGGCACTGTCTCCGGTCGTCGCCTCTGGATTCTCTGCAGCTCCGTCAGTAGGTGGTGGTTCACCAAACGCTGGTGGTGCGTCAGCTGGTAAAGCTGAATCACCCATACCACCCATACCACCCATACCACCCATACCAGATCCCTCTCCAGGTTGACCTTGTGCGGCAATTATATCCCTCCAGTTAGGTCCTAAGGCTTCAATTTGAGCCATCTCAAAGGCTAATGCTTTGTCTTTTCTCATCCATTCTCTATTCTCTGACACTTCTGTATCATCCCATTGTAGGTATTTCTTCTGAGCGAATGTATTGGACACAAATTCATTATTAGACATATTGTTGTAATTGTTCGATTTGACATCAAATATCTGTTGCATTCTGAGAGTGTGAAACGAACTAGGTGGGTTAAATTCTATATCAAAATCATTCTCTTTTAAGTCGTAGTCATCCCACATCCCACGCAACTTTAAATGAGTCACAAATGAGTTTTTAATACCTCGAGAGAATTGCTTCTGTAAGCGTATTATAAACTTTGCGAATTTTAATTCCTCTCTCAATACAGATGTATCATCTTGGTATGATGATTCAGGTTCTAATCTGCTGACAGGTACTCGTAATGATTTGTATAATTTCTTAACGAAGTACATTAAGTCTGTCAACTCACCCAGATTGGCACCACCTGGTAATTGATTGACTGTTGTACCTTCACTACCAGTTCTTTTTGCAAACCAGAAAGCGTCAAGCATCGATTGAGGGTCAAAAGCGTTTACTGTTGTGCCTTGAGCACGGTCATATGTTTTCCGATTCCAGTAATTTTGCATCAACTTCTTGAGATATGCTTCTGCTTTTGGAGGTGCCATGTTTCCAACATCTACATTAAACACAAGCCTTTCCGGTGCTCTCACCAACCTATATATGACAATTGCATCCTCAACCATTGACAACTGTCTGTATGACCTTCTGCAATTCTCAATAAACGGAAGCCTCATTGTTTGATCCTCATTCCATACCTCACTGTGTATATATGTTACTTGATTCTTGTCAAATGGTATATACTCCACCTTCTCTGTCTGACCAGACTCTGTATTGAGCACCGGTCGTCTCAGAATAAATCCTTTGAGTAATTTGTTCTGTATATTATCATACACAGGATCCATGACCTCGGTGGGTATGTCTACTATGCCAAGTATTCCTTTATCTGTAAATTCATCATGCAATATATGCTCAAAAAACAGCTCACCATCAATTAACAATCTACGAATATACTCCCACCCTTTATTTTCCAAGTCGAAATGATTTATTATCTTTGAGAATTCAATCTCAATCTCTTTACGCTTCGTGTTGTTTATATCATTGTTTCTAAACGCAACACGTGTAACTTTATGATCCTCATCTTCTACAATAAAGTCATCACAAATCTCATCAAGCGCATCTCCAACTTCAGAGTACATAGACATGATTCGGAAATCTTTCAGTCTCTTACCTTTATCGTGATCGATATTAGCGTACATAAATTTATGGAAGTTGGTGTCAACACTCAACGCTCCCATAGGTTCATCAGTAGCTATTTGTTGTGATACAGAGTGTTTGGATAATATCGACTCTCTACGTGTTCCATTATTATAGAATAACTTATACTTAGGATTTATCTCATTTATATTGTTGATAGTCTCCATAGAGTTATATGGTAACTTACTACCTATATATGTCATTAGAGATCGACCAAAAGTTGATCCTCTGCCCTTGTTTTGTTGATACTCAGCCATCTAAGTAATTATTTATGTCTCCGGGCGGGAATATCAATTAATAGATTTAATTGTGGAGTGCTGTAAGTTGTGGTGCACCCATTCTGTACTCACCGGGTGGTACGTGGGATTGAGTTTACCATAACCAGCTGGTGTCACAACCACTATATCTAATATAGATTCAACCTGACTAGCAGGTATTGATACTATTAATTCATTTTCTGACACAATACTATAATCTATTTTATAGCCCATGAAGTTTGTAAATTGACCTGGGTTAGGTGATTGAACTTCACTCATCGGATATGCATCATTGTTACAGCTCAAATATACTGATGTTGTATAATTTAAGCTGTAACCTGTTAATAATATGTTGTAGCTGTCGTCAGGTTTTATGTTCAAGTGACTTACATAATTAATAGTAGGTACACCCTTCACAACTACATACTCTGTCAATTTGTTGTGTGTGTATTTCAAACCACCTGCATATGATACAGACGGTGTGGGTGTAGGCGTGGGAGTAGGTGCAGGTGTACTGCTAGGGGTTGGAGATGGAGTTATTGATATTACCGGTTCGTAGTCACCATTACATGCAGACAATGTAACAACACCAGTGTAGTCACCACTCTCAATCGACACCCAACCAGTTTGTGGTAGTGTTTCTGCTCTTGAAGGGTTGGCATAATATAATGTATATGGACTGTTGTTCTTGGCTATTCGCCAGCTCCCACCAACAAAATTAGTGATACGGTCACTGTACGTTATTTTATAACCAGTTACAGATGAGTATTTGACTCCAATGTCAGAGTGGTGTTCAAGATCATACGTACCATCAAGAAAATCTTCATCAAGTGTTGAACCAGATAAGCATATTTGTCTAGTTATCATATCTCGTCAATATCAATCACCGGAGTGAAGTTGCTTGTCACTTTGTAAATTTGACCAGATGGGTCAGATTGATCCTTAAACAACCAACCTTTGATAGTGAAACCAGCGTCTGCTGACACTCGATATTGCGAACTACCGGACAAGTCGTCTGGGTATGACATGTTTATGTTACCATCCCACATCACCTGTGATCGAATCTCTTGCTTCTTTTGTAATACACCATCCGGTATAGTCCATGATATAACAACGTATGGGTTTGTGTATGGTATGAAATTGCTCAGTATCTGATCCATGTCGGATTGATACCTGGTGAGAATCGACATACTCACACCTATATCGATCGGAACCGGAGGCTTCAAGAAGTCTGTGTTGTTAGTTATCTGCTGACCAGCAAATTCATCCACACGAGGGTGATGTGAACCTGCTAATTTGTTGAACACTCTTGATGGATCTCTATTCACACTGGTAATAGTTACAGCTATCACCGGTAGTGTTATGTGTTTAGCTTTGTTGGTCAGGTCGTGTATGACTCTCTGTTTTGGAGCATATACATATCTCACATTGATCTTCTTGTCCACACTTCTGTCACGATTGTGCCTAGATATGACCACATCATCAAAAGCACTGATGAATTGCGTGACAAGATCCTTGATCTCAAAATAAAATGGTTGTTTCTTCACTTACTATTATTTATGTAGTTGATTATGATATAATAGATATTAAAATATAAACGATGCACAAGTGTGGGATAACGCTATAACATCACCTATCAACATTTTCGGTACACGAGTGTGAGTAGTAGTTAACTCGATGATAGGATGTGACTTGGCAGAGCACACTGCTAGAAGGACAACGCTAAATCAAACCCTGTTAGTGACAGGACAAAAACGGCAGGTTAAAAACTGCATCGCACCGAACTGCAGCGCAAGCTGGTATATTTTAGCGGTTGTTATCAACCGGAGTTTATAGGTCAGGATTCTCCATAAAGTTAAAATCTCATATGAGTGGTCACTATGTTAAGATACACATGTTATACTGGACAACAATCTAGACACCAATACGCTCTGTTAATTCACGGGTGTATTGTGTCAAGAGACCAAGTGGCCTGGAGTACAATCAATATATTATTCGTACTCAATAACCAAACGGTCATTAAAGATGGTACTGGAAGTTTTGTACTTCTTAAGTAATTTATCAGCTAGCAGGTCATCGATCATTAGAGAGTCTAGTGAATAGTCAAATATTATCTCTTTTGAGTCTTTCTTGTCGATCACATCGTATGGGTAATATATCTCATATGTTCTCAACGCTCCTTTGTGAGTTTTTATGGTGAATGTAATCACATGATCTTTTGTGTTGAACAACAGCAGTTTGCCTCTTCTCAGCAGTTTGCGTCTATTCAATGTTATCTTGATCGATCGCTGTAGTAGGTGTTTGCATGCATCTTCGAGTATCATATGTTCATAAAGGTTATTTTTTGATCTTGACTCATCTTGTAGAGCTCCTCACTGAAATATCTCCAGAATTCGTCATTGGCCGGAATTTGTGATATCAACTCACATCTATCCGCATTGACTGTTCTGTAGCTTTGCATGAAGATGTCCCACGTGATTATTAGATTCTTAGCGGTTGGGTTGAATCTTGGAGGTTGCTTGGATGGCACGTAATTTAGAGCGGTCCGAGCTTCTTGTGAGTCTAGCAACACGCGACTGTTGGTACAGAGCATGCGGCGAGTTGGTGAGCTGCCAGGCTTGGGCCGCCGCCTGATAAATTTTATCTCTAGCACGTTGTCCTGCAACATGCGGTTGAGAGTTGGAAGTGCTACTTGCATCAACCTGAAACATCACATGTACCAAATATTCTCAACTCGTTCAAGAACACAGCCTGCTTGATCTTCTCTCCACCTTTGATCATAATGTTGCTGGCGCGGACTCCAAACTCGTTGGGAAATATGATGTGTTGACCGGCTTGTACTTGCTTGCAGTTGGGTCCAACCATCACCACACGAGCAATTCTCCAGGCACGATCCGCCACGTTACCTGGTATCACGATACCATCTCGCATGATGTTCTCTCCTGTGTCATCTACATCAGTGTACACAGCAAGGATTATATCATCAAAAACTTCGTCTAGTTCATATCCAGTCAACAAAGGTCCTTCTCCTTTGGAGTGATCCGCGAGATCAATTAACCCTCGAGTAGGCTTTATGTGGTCAATGTCAACCCGGTCTTTATATTGTTTGCTCATAGTTAACAATATTTAACTACGAGCACCTGAGAAATCAACTCATGTCTAGCATCTGTTGGACCTCACGTTGAGACAGTTGTAGGTTCCTGGCTAGCATCTCCACATCATGTGGGTTGTCATCGTCCTTGTCCGGAGGATCCGGTTTTATTTTCTTGACGTAATTGATCCTCTTCCGCTTGGCTTGAGGCAACACACAGTGTAGAAAATTGTAATGATCAAGCTTAGTTTCAAATATAGGGTACAGCCAATTGACAGTGTTGTTGATAATATTAGCCATCTCATCAGAGTACATACTTGTCCATCTGTTGATCATGTATTGACTGTAGTCTGTCTCGTGATCAACATTACTCATACACTTGACAGACTTGTCGAATATTAAATCATTCAGCTGGTCGAATATCATTGCATTTCTTGTTAGATTCCATTTGTTCGAGAGTGCCTGCCACTCCGGTGTCTTCTGGCATCATGTCAAACATACCTGGCAAGCCACTCAAAGCTGAACTACGAGCACCTGTGAATGATGTGCATAAAAAATTGTAACCAGCTTCCTTACCATCACAACTGTCACTCACTTGCTGATGATTTTGGTTGTCGCTACAAAGATATCATCATTCATTGTGTAGAACATCTCAGTAACATCCTTCATGAAACTATTCACTTGTTCATCTGTAAGTTTTGTAGAGTACGCGAAGGATGGAGCTTCCTCTCCAGCTAGAACATTGATACCTGTGTGACCCAATGCTGCATCATCCTTCACATGTGTGATGCTGACACTACACTTCCCATGAGGTTGTATGATACCTCTTTGATTGTGTTCAGCATGTACGATCAGGTCATCTCCATCAACTTCGATTGGTTTGTTGATATAACTCTGCAGTATGTTAGCTACACTAGTGTTGAACAATCGTTGATATGCAATAGCACCAAATGCATTCAAGTTAGGAATCTCCCAAAGAAAATTGACAGCATCCTGACTATAGATAAATTCATTCTTCAGGACATCCTCCTGGTCTATCATACCATCAATCTCAACTTTCATAGGAGCTCTAAACGCTACAATATTACCAATTGGTAACACTCTACTACGGTAAAAGCTATAGGCAAACCTGTTGTGCAACAGATTACCGTCGTACATCTTTATATTCTCAACAATCATAAATCTATTATATATTATAAATTAACAAAATCAACTTATACTATTCTTGATATGAGTTGTTGACACTCCGTGTAATCTGTCAACTCTTTTGATCTGTATATCGTTACCAATCGCATACGTGATCGCTAACTCATGTTCTGGTACACCCTGTTTTCCAAACTCCTCTCCGATGACGAATATATCTGGTTGAAATAATTTCAATTGTGTTGTTTGATCCGGATCAGTATATATAAACACATCATCAACATATTTGATAGATCTTATCATTTCTGATCTGTTATGTTCATTAATAGTTGGTGACGTACCTTTGTGTAATCTTACCAGATCGTCACTACAAACACCCACGATTAAAAAATCACCACATCTCTTAGCAGTCTTAATAATATTCAAATGACCTACATGTATCAAGTCCCATACACCCGGTGTATAAACAACACGGTTCATATTACACTATTCAACACCTCTACAATACCTGGGGGTGTTGTATCGTAAATGAATTGTCTACTAAGTTGTTCAGATATTGATTTATAATCAGACTGTTTGATCAAATCAATCTTACTCTGTAAATTTGTTGTTGTTATGCATTTGTCAACATTAAATCTAGGTCCGATTGAGCTTGAATACTGTACTCTGGAGTAAATTTCATCTAAAACAGTTTCCATTGTATTAGATTCTTGTGAGTGTTTATCACCCCACTCACCGTCGTTAATGATTATAATCGGTATAGCACCACACATCAAAGCCTCAACATACGTGCTTGATTCTACAGTGAGCCAAAACTTACCAATCTTAGTACCGTGTTGAAATAGCACACCACCTGTGTCGTGAAAATCTTTAGGTAGTGGGTGTAGAGGTCTCTTATCTTTACGTTTTATTTTCGACCCAACATCCGTATATGCCTTCATGTTGTGTGTTTTGTAATACACATACTTGAACGTATCAGTTATGTGTTCAGGTATTTTGTAACCTATCCAACGATTGCTATCCATGATTAACAAAGTATCATCTGGTGTACCATTGAATTGTGAACATATATCATCATCAAGATACAACAACCTATCGTCATCACATGGTGTCATTTTCAAACCTTCTCGTGACACAGTTTTCCACCACTGACTTTCATAATAGGTTATACCATGCTGCTGACAGAACATAGTTTGAGGTTTGGTGAACACTATATTACCAATATGATTTTTGACCAAGCGAGATGACGTCTCTGCGTAACCACCCATAATATCATGCTCTATATCCAACCACTTAACATTCGTATGCTTATTATCATAATATGTTATCCATTTTATCCAGAATGGATTACCGTTGTGAGTGACCATGATAATAGTATCATACTTCAACTCATCCATTTTATTTCGAAACTCTGTCATCGCACAAAGTTTAGAGTTATTCAAATATACGGTCATCTTACTACTTCCAAGAAATCCGGTTGTAGGTATTGATATAACATCAACGTTAGTGCTGATCTGATTAAACACAGGTTGTACAAACGGTATGAACATCCATTCACATATTACACAGCATTTACTCATGTCTACACTCTACATAATATTGTTTAGTACCATACTTACTTTCCATTTCATCCGGATAGCATCGAACTGGTGCTTTGACATCACTGAAAACACTCTTGAACACATCCATATACTCATCAACTGTTCGATAGATGGAGGCATATTCTTCTTTTAGATCGTTTGAATATTTGTTTATGATTACAGACTCATCATGCTGACATATCACCCTGGAGTAAAAAACTGGAGAGTTGATCTTTTTGAGTAAATTCATCACAGACTCGGTATCGAATATATAATTCAAAACACCTGTAGATATAGTCACATCAGTCTGTTCTAGTATAATATTACCATCTGTAGAAAAATCACACCGATTAGTTGTAACGTCGTCATACAACTCTAAATTGACTAACATTTCCGCTGAAATATCATATGCATAATATTTAGTTATATTTGTTAAGTTTCTCAAACAAGAAATTAACGACCCGTCTCCACATCCTAGATCAGTTATAGTCTCACAAGATTGCAATCTAGGTACAAAATAATTTATTTCATGCAATCTTCTCAACTTAATATTAGCGTTGTATTCTGGAAAGGCTTTCTGGTTTTTCCAGAAGTTTACAGATACTGTGTTAGGGTCATCTCTCATAACCTGAAAACAGACTCCATGTTATTAATTCGATCTCTAAAATTATTATATATCGGCATTTTAGAGATCTTCTTTGGTGTATCTCTATATTTGTTTTCTGGAAATCCATCAAATGACACATTCAAAAACTGTTCAATTTTATTTAAATTACTCCACATTTTCTCAAATCTGATGAAAACTATATCATAGTTCCTTTCTTTTAATTTGTAGTAATTGTCAAAAAATTCTTCATACTTAACCTTATCAATATCATCACGCACGTAATCCTCTCTTGAGCTTATGATCTTCGGATCAACACCAATATTGATCCAGTGTCTTTCTGAAAAGGAATCATTACAATGAATAGAATATTCTGGTTCACTGTATATAAAAACGACATGATGGTTAGTTAGGTCATCAACAAGTTTGTTCGTGAAATGTTCACCATCAACCTCACACAACTTATTTGAAGGTTTTCTGGTATGTATGTGATGACATGTTCCGAATTTCTTCAAATGGTTGACAAGCAACCAACTACCACTACCACCATATGAACATACATAAAATGTTTTACTCATACATCACCGCGTCATTTGCTCTATAATCTCACTACCAACATCTAGTGGTGATCTGTTGAATATTGCATTAGATGGTTTAATACGTCTATGTTTTCTGTTGAGCTGTTGTTCAATCTTTTCACGTGTATCATTAATATCATATGGCTTGCAATAATTGATCAACCCACCGACATTACCATCTCCACGTTTATATTGTAGATATTCTTTACAACTAGTCCATATACTACTCACAACTGGGCACCCTAGATACAGTGCTTCTAGGTACGTATAACCTGGTAGCTCGTGAAAGGCTGGACCTACACAAACACTCGCATGTTCAAAAGCAGAGCGTAGTGTGTTGATTTCGAGCTTCTTCCCACCCGGCATGTTTACAACCTTAAATCTACCACTGGTTTGAGTAGCATGCTCCTCGCTAACTAATATCACATCAACATCAAGCATCTTGGAGAAATTTTTAAGTGTCTCAGTATACCATGGCTGGTAACCACGAGTCGCAACAAACACAACTGGCAGACCAATACCATCACACGCGGCAAGTGTCATCAATTGATTCTTCCTTGTTTCTAATCTACCCACTTGTAAAATATAATTTCTACTAGTCAGTCCTGTAAGCTCTAGAAAACTGTCATCAGATGATGTATTTTTCCACATATCACTTGTACCTGTCGTCCAATGTACTGCGCATGTATTCGCATCTGGACAATCTCTTAACATTGTACTCTCTTCAAACTGACTATTAGCAACACACAGACGGCTATGTCTTAGTACATGTTGATTTAATAATTGTATTGTTGGTGGTGGTTGTGCAAAGTAACCGATTACCTCAGGAACTTTTCGTAAAGTATCAATATTAACTTGCTTAGAATCGGGGTGCTTGACTATAGCTGTAATTGCTCGTGTGAACCCCATCATGGTGCTAAAGTATGTAAGAAAATCTTCATGGAAGCCAATCAATCCAAACGGTTGTTTACTTTCCTTCAATGTCTGAAAATTCTTCGTTTGATCGAGACATGTATTAGATAAGAATACATATCTACAATCTTTAAGATCCTCGGAGTTTTTTCCTGTCTTTACAGATGCTCCTTTAAGTTTTAAACCATCTCGTATCGTGTATAGAGCACGTAGATCACCACCCCATTGAGATTCATTTTCTCTTGTAACTATACCAATGTCATACACATGTATATTTAAACATGTGTACTACAGAAATCAAATACCTTTCGTGAGAAACTTGATTGCTTTTTGAAACTCTCTAATAACAGTATGTCTGTTTCGACCTTCTGCTTGAATCTGAGCACCATTTTCATCTTCTGTAACAACTGGTGCTGTTTGTCTTTTGAATTCTTCTTGAAATGCGGAGATAAAATCTTGACTCAGTTTCAATTTTGCTGGAAATCTTTCACGGACTACTGTTTTCAGTAGACCATACTTTTCTAGAATAGTTTCGTAACTCTGATTATAATTGTTCATCAATATTATTTATTTAATACCGAAAGCTTTCTCGAGTTCTTCAAGTTCTCCAGGATCAATTATACCTTGAGCACCTATTGAATCTCCCTGTTCATCCATATAAAGAGATATGATCTCTACTCGTTGTTCGGCATCTCCAAACAACTCAATAACCGGTGGTCTGTCATCCTTTATAAAGAACGGAGATTCATCTTCTTGCCACTTACTATTGACTGCTGTGTATAGATTCTGTATCTCATCGAAATCAGAACTCACATCTGTATCGTCATGCTTGGTGTTTGGTACATAAAACACAACATCTACAAACTTCATCGACTCTGCAACGATTGGTAAGCATTTTTGAATGAATTCGTCTTCATAGTCATGACCTTTAGCATTAGCCCATATACTATATACTATATTATCAATTGCAGATCCATGGTAATATATATGATCATTATTTCTATGCTGCTGCATTTCATCAATAATCTTATTAAGATTCTCCCACTGTTCTTGCTGGCTTGTTACTAACGATATATCATCTGGAGTGTAACTATTAACACTCGATTGTAGGTAGTTGGGCCATTTGTCAGTGAACTTATCAAAAAAGCTACTTGTGTATAATTGTGTTAAGCCAGTAAAGGATATTCTCATTTACTATTATTTAATTCCCACGGGTAAACAATCCACTTGTAGGATTTCTCCGCGAAATATCTAGGTGTAATTTTTGATTTAGGTTTGAGTATTAAAGAGACGAATCTGGTATTATCAATTTCCTTGCAGATATTTTTTCTTAGAAAGAGAAATGTTTCACCAGTATCGCAAATATCATCAACAATCAAAGTACAACCAGTGCTAGATTTGAGCGTCCATATATCTGTCTTAGTTAATTGTTGATACATGACTGGTTCACGTTTCTTTCTACTAGTTGTATACGACTTGACACCTAAACTATATATACGATCGATATCTAGTTCATGGGCTAACACAGTTGCTGGTACAAGACCACCTCTAGATAATGCAATTATGTTACCTACTTTTTCGTTCTGTAACTTAATACTATTTGAGATGATCTTACATAAATCATGTATATCACGCCACGACTGTGTATAATCGTTAGACACCAGTTAGTTTATCCCAAGCTGATACGTGTAATCTAGTCAACCCAATATATCCATACTTCTTTGCAACCTCTAGACAAAATCTAGTACGTTCATGAAAGTCAGCCTGATTATCTAAACCAGGCATCATGATAACTCTTTTAGGGTCGATATTGAAAGGTCTAATAAAATCTCTCTCAATCTCTTTAACACAATCCTCAGTACTGATAACAAACTTAAACCAATAATTGTCATGTGACATTATTCTCTCTAGAGCTTTAGGTACAATTCTTCTATCTTTAGACATACCACTATTCTCAAGCTTAACAGAACAGTTTATTTGATGGATATAGTCAAATAGATCATCATTGATGTAAATGGTACCATTAGTCTCAATTTCATTATATGGGTAAGCGCTATGTGAGCCACCCAACCAATCTAGGAAGGCAACAATTGAGTGTTGATTTTTTGGTATGGTAGGTTCTCCACCAGTCCATATCAGATTGACTCTTCTTCCCTTCACCCAATCAAAAATTCTGTCTTGCTTCCATCTATCAACAAGGTAGCTAAATTCTTTCTCTAGACCCTTTCTCCACACATACTCTGTGTCACACCACCATGTTGCCTTTCCTTCTTTCATGAGACTACCATCACGACCACCACACATTAAATTACATGCTTTCAATCTAATAAAGTAAGCTGGGTAACCTGTTGTGTTACCCTCACATTGTACAGAGTAGAAATCTTCAGATATATTTAAAGTGTCATATACACGTTCACCTTGAACGGTACTAACCTGAGTTTCAGCTTTATTTAGTATCTGAGTCATCTTCTTGCTTGGTTGAGAAGTACCGATTGATGGTATCAATAACTTCATCACATTTATTGATCTCCTTAATTTTTCTCTCAATTTCTAGACCTAAGTCTCCATGCTCGCCAACCCCAACAGGTTTGTCAAGATACACAGATAAGTCTGCAATCGCTATATCTTTAATACCAATGTATTTGTTTAGTATTCCGGTAATGTATTTATCTTTCATATTAAATTCCAAATGTACCTCTCTCATCAGCCCAACGACCCTCTGTCTTTCTGGCAGTCAGCGGAGCTGCTTTCTTAGCGAATGGTGGTCTTGTGATATTGTTTTGTTGTTTATTCTCTACTACACTCGCGATGTCTTCCGCGATTTCCTCTGTAGTACTATCTTCATTACAACCAGTGTTCATCACTGTCTTGTGATTGTCTAAATTAACTTCATAGATAGCAGAATTATTTTCATGTTCAAAAACTTCTGCTTTGATACATCTACATCTACCATTAGTAAGTTGATTTACATAAGCATCAGCTGCTTGATAGCAAAACTCTGCGAATCTCTCTACACCTACACCTCCATCCATTACACGTAAATCACAAACACCAGCTCTTTCCAACTCGCTAAATCTATCGAGCTCCGGGTCGTCTTCTGATATACATAGAGTATGGTCGAATTGTGTTTGTAATATAGCTTTTAACTGCTTCAAGCCACCAAAATCAACAACCCAGTTGTTACTATCAAGTTCCTCCGCTTCAAACCAAAATTTGGCCGTTAATCTATAACCGTGTAAAAACCTACAATGGCTTGTAGCATTAGGTTGTCTGAATGCACAGCTACCTAGTTCAATAATTTTAGTACTCTTAAATGACATATCTATATTATAAGATATGTTTGAAATAGTTCAACTATTTTTCTATAGACATTAACGCACCTAAGAAATGATCCGCGATCCAGCTAACTGCAGCTGATGCAAATGGTGTGTATATGATATGACTTAAATCTTGTGTAAGGTAATACGATATCATACCTATAGTAACACCAGACCAGAAGCCTAAACACAAACTACACTTGAATAGCTCATTCAATACATTAACTCTCTTTAAGACATCTCTAGGTCTATCTAAGATAGTACCGTACTTAAGAATGAAAGTTAAACCTACACAAGCTAGGATTTCGATTTTTCTAATTCCTCGATCGCCTGCGTGATAAGCTGAGCCTGTTGCTGCTCCATTATCACGTGATTACCATAATCATCAACAATTTTTATTTGGTTATCCTCTGTAAAAGTCATCACCGGGCATTTATCCTTACCGCAGCAAAGCATTACGGAACCGTCAGTTATTTTTAGCATACTCATATCTATATTTATGTATATATTGCATTTATCAATAGACTATTTAAATTTTTTTACTAAATTTAAAAACTCCGGGATGTTTACACCTGGTGGTAGCATCTTCTCAAGAGTTTGTATATCTGCCTCTTGTGTAGCTACTCTTAGTATCTGACTTCTCACATCTGTTGCACTTCCCAAACGATCTAGCAGGTTGGCTTTAATTTGAATTTTCTCTGGTGAAATGTTATGCTGTTCAGAAATTTTAAGCTTAAACCTATCACTAACAAAGTATTGATACCTAGATTGATCTTCAGCACCTGCATATAGGTTAATGACATTATTAGCTATTTGTTTAGGTTTTAAGTTTAAGATAGCCTGCTCCATACCTATAACTGGACTTGGGCTACTAGATATAGAAACACCAACTTTATCTACTAGTGATTTATCAGCTTGATTTATATACATATTCCAAACCTCTAGTGACATCTCCTTTGTTATCATCGTCTCTGATATACCGCTCAACTCATCTGCTGGTACTTTGCTTCTCTTAGCTCTACTATAATTGTCATTTTGATTTTGTGAGCCTCTAGGAGCATGCCCGATAATAACATACACATAATCAGATGTCATTGAACCATCTAGTAATATTGGCTTACCTGTTTCAGGGTTCATCACATCATAACCCAGCATCGATTGAAGAGCTGCGAAGTGACCATTATGTGGAGGTTTAAACCCACCCGGAAAAAAACCAATTGAATTTGATTGAGTGTAATCGTTGTGATATTTTTTAAAGTTATCCATGAAAATACGCCTGTTTATAAATATTAATTAGATCTCGTTCATCAAATTGCTGATTAACATATAACTCTAGACCGTCAACACTTGTTATACCTTCCAGATGCTTTGCAACCATCAATTCACATACACCTTTAGATTCAATTAAATAACTCATTGTAACATTCTTAAGCAACACGAACTTAGGGTCAATAGTTTGTACACTACTTAAAGTACTCAAAACATCGGCTATTAATTGATCCAGACCTTGCATGTATATATTTATTGATTTCATCAGATAATATCATATATATTTATATGAACAAAAAAGAACTAGAAGAATCTAACGCAATACTTCAAAAACATAATGAACAGTTGGTTCTGGCTATACACGAACATATTACTCGTGTTGACAACTTGATGCAAAAATCTGATAACATCACCGGGAAGGATGTCGGTGTGAATCTCTCAAAATATATAACACAATTAGAGGTAGCTCTTGGGTCAGTCAATGACACTAAATTAACTCGATTGTTCGATTAAAATGTTAGAGGATGTTATAATAGGTTTATCTAGCACTAGATTTAAAAATCTACAACGACCAGCTATTATCGCTAGCAAGTCTCCAGAGACACAAGTGAAAATATTGAACAAGAGTGCATATTATGTGATCAAAGATTGTGCAGATATTACACTTAAATATCTACCACACTATCTATACAGCCACCTTAAAAATCCAATAGCATCACTAAAAGGTAAAGTCTCTGAACAAAACATTATAGATTTTGTAGGAAGATCTGGCAAGTCAGAAACAACAAGACAGCTATTACAGATAATAGTTGATGATATTGTCATCGACAAGCCTGATATATCAGACGCCACAATAACTGATTTTACTATACCAGAAGGTGTTGATGATGTATATGGGGATTACGGTTACACATCGGACGAACCTACTAACGAATCACCAAGTCTGGTTCGTGTTGATATAAACGATGGTGGTGCAGTTATAGATTTACTTACTACTGCGCTGTTGTAATCGTTCGATTTGCACTTGCTGTGCTTTGATTGCTTCTATCAACACTGGAATTACACCGTTGTAATTTATAGATCTTTCATCCATATACTTATCACCACTATGTTTTACTACCAATTCTGGTAATACTTCTTCAACTTGTTGAGCAACTAGACCATAATCCATCTTACCAGTCTGTTTCTTGACATACTTAACTCCTGAAAGCCGCTTGATCGTATCGATACTATCAAGTACAGGTGTTATGTCTGTCTTGTAGCGTTCATCACTCTGTGCAATTATATTACCACTCGCTCGAACGTCACCATTAACATCGCATGCAAATGCTGGTAGTGTGAATGTCGGATCATTAACTCTGATCATACCTCTAAAACCAGTGGATGCTGACCATTCGAATGGTGCATCGGAAATGTATTTCCACTTCATTACAGCGGTATCCACCTGATCTTTACTCAAATAAACAAAAGCTTCATCACTTGTGCCTATCTCGTTAGGATTATCATCCGCATTGTAAAGTAATCCAAATCCAATATTCTCCGATTGACCTGCAAATAATCTAGCACTGGCTTGATCGGTTGGGCTTGTACCACGACCAATGATGTTGACTTCTGCTCTATTTCCAGAACTTGTCTCTCCAACCGTCACATCTAACTCGCGAGTGGTTATCTTACCGAGCACATGACGACCATCAACCTGTGAATTAAAATCACCATTCCCGGTAGGGTCGATCGTTATACGATTATCAGTATTGCTAGGATTGTTCAATGACCATGTTGAATTGTTCTCAACCTTTAAATTGTCGATAACTATATCATCACTAGTAGCATAACCCTTCACACTCAAACCACCATCCGATCTGAACAACATAAAAGTACCATTTATATTGATACTTGCAGCGTTTCTATCGAAATCAACTGTGACAGTGTCTCCGCTCACGGCTGTGATTACACCTAACGCTGTCCGGTCATGTGGTTCTAACCTACTCTTACCGGCTGCGATTCTCAACCCCACGTGACCAGCTGTTAATCCACCACCACTGGGTGTACCTAACCACTGAAAAACCTTCACAGTACCGCTAGTTACATTTGTAGTGTTACGCCATCTTTGTGTGGTTTCTCCACCAGGCATACTGCGTAAAAATCTCGGAGCAACAGTAACTACTCCATTCCATTCTTGATGAAGCTGCTCTGCTATTTGTCCATCTGTAGCAAAATACCATCTACCCTCTTGTGTACCCATCATCATACCAGTTGCACCTCGAGAGAATACTCTAACCCATTCCGACGTAATGGTTGTATTTGCGGTTATATTTCTAGTGATAGCGTCAAAGTTCCAGCTAGTTTCTTCGATACCCTCTCCGATTGCCGAAGAACATAGTGTTATTTGACCACCCTCTGCGCTAGCGGTTCCATGACCATGTATTATCTGATCATGGTTTATATATTTCTTCAAATCACCTACACTGTAACGTCTCTCAGATCCAGCAACAGAATTACCATTATAGCCAATAATAAAATGACCATCATTGATCTGGTTGCTAGTATCTAAAGAGTTGTAGTTACCTTGTGTTAACTGTGCAGGTGTAGGCATAAACTAATGTTATTAATCGTTGTTTTTAGCCGCTTGGATCTCTTTCCTGCGTTCTCTAGCTAGTTTTACTAGCTCGTTTAATGCTTTTCTCGCTCTCGTTCCAGCGGCTTTATTACCTTTACTTTCAAATTTTTCGTTATTCGTGTGATATAACTCGATTTGCTCAATAATCTGTTCATGTACTGTTAATTCGTTCATACCATTATTTATCCTTTTTACCACTCCGTCTCTTCATTTCTCTGTCTATATCTTGTTTCTTTGTTTTGATATTGGCTCTGAACGTCTTAGGATCATGTTTTTTTAAATCATCCAACTCTGCTTTAAGCTCATCATCCGTACGGTTTTTATAATCCTCATAATTGAGACTGGTACTGATCATGTTGTCTCTCATTATATTTTCAAACAGTTTGTCGTATTTATTCATTTATATTATTTAGTCTAAATAAATAATTACATGAGAAATTTCCATAGAGACTTTGAATCCTTGAACCAAGCATATGATGACTCCATCAGAACAAAACAAAAACCACACGAAACATTATATGAGAGTACATCATCTGATATAGACAATATACATCGATCTGGAAGCATCAAGCAATTGAGAGAAGCTCTAGGAAAATTATGCGCAGCGCATACCGAAGATCAGTCATCACTAACATATGAAGAGGTGTGCTCTGAGATCAAAAATTTCGCTGAGGAGCAAATGATACCAACAATCACGACACCTCCGACTAGTTCCATGCACAACGAGCCTGTGACAGGTTTAGCACAAGAGCAGAAAGACGAGGAAGATGAGGACGAAGTTGAGGAAGGTACTGATGGGTCAACAGGAGATCTCACGGAGCGTGAAAAATTTAAACTAGCTGCAGACGCCGCTAAAAAAGGCAAAGGTCCTCTCAAGAAGGAATCTAACTCAGGTAACATACAAACAGCATTGAAGGATGATGAAGATGCAGATCACTATGAAAAAACTGGTGAGATTCGCAAGAAAAAAACTGAAGACGATTCTGAGGGTAAAAAAGACAAAGTGGGAGAGAATTTTGAAAAAATGCTGGAGATATTGAAACTCACCGATCAAGTAAAATTAGAATCAGGTGATGTAGTTGAAGAAGAGATGTACGATTGTATCAGAGACTACATGAGTGATGGTTATTCTAGAGCCGAAGCTACTGCGAAGTGTAGCGGTCAAGGTTATGAAGAGAGTTCTAAGACTGATGAAGAAGATGAAGATAAAGAAGGTATAGAAGAGGCCAATCCATCTGCTGGAGATTTATCTAATGCAGTTGGTGGAGCCGGTGTAATCAACCCTCAATTGATCAAAACCGCTAAAGCTCTTGCTGGTGGAAAAGGTCAGGCTGGTATGTTGGGAATGGGAAGAAACCCAGAAAAGACAATACAGAAGGCATACGGTTCGTTGATGAATTCAGTGGCTGATAAATTGACACACGCTGTGAAGCAGGTTGAAAATCCTAGCGCTGGTGGTACTTACTAATTATTTCTGAAACTGACCGTGTTGTAAATTCTTAGCTGAGAAATCCAACCGATCCACAATCTTCACCTGATTGTCACCCACAAAGAGAACAAATCCCTCTCCTCTGCTTAAAGCAAACGACCCATCTGCTTGTGGTATGAAGGCCTTACCTATCTTACCACCCGTCTTGGCAATTTGAGATTCTATTTGATTGAACAGATTGAGTATCAAGTTTTTGATTCTGATCATGTAATGTGTTGATGTTACAAAATGCTGAAAGTTGTCATGTTCAAACATAGCTTGGTAATCTTTCATACGTTCCTTAGCATTGAGAATACCACGATCACCCTTACCAGTTATCTCTTTATCATAATTACCTTTGAGAAATTTTTTAAAACGCTTACCAAACACCTGCTCATTAAAATCGTTCCCATTGAACGCCAGTGAGTATATGTTGTTTTTGGTCCGGTCTGCCTTCTTCACTTCATCATTCAAGAATCGTTGAATCAATCCCATAAATTTGTTGTTGCTGGTATAAGCGGTGTTGAAAGTCTCACTAACTTCATCCATATGACCTTGAGCTTTGCTCATCAGAGTATCCAGCTCAACCTTTGTTTGCCGTGGGAGATCAAGGTTTATCTGCTTCTGGTTATATGTACTACTCTCGATGAAAACACCGTGTTGTTTGCTAGCTTCTACAAGGTCTAACACGTTCTTATTAGGTGATGTGAACCTGATATTTGTACCATCATCGGTGACTCCTTTGAAACTGTCATGTATCGCGATTCCAAATGCTGCTTTGTTGATCCTGTGATACAACTCACTGCTCTCATCCACAGGTACAGCGTACTTGATTAGCTGTGGTTGAAATGTGATATGAGCCTGACCGTCAATAGTTTCTTGATTCTTTAAATCGTCAGTAAAAATTATGTCACCTTGATATATACGACTAGCTCCAATGGATTCATATACTGGTTTGAGCGAGTTGAGAGCTTGTATCAACTTCTGCGCCAAACCAGGGGCATGACCATGATTCTGTTTCACTTCTTCTGGTGTGTGATTTAGTTTGGGTGTCTTGTTGAACCCACTTTTACTAGCCACAAAAAATTGACCTTTGAAGTCTGGACGAGGGTCAGCTCCAAAATACAATGCTGGTGCACCATCTACCTTGAGATTCACAACTGTCTCGCTGTCTAAACCGTAGATGTAATTTTTGAGCTCTATAATATGCTCTGCAAATGAAGCGAAGCCTTGTTTGCCTTGCTCGATCACCAGATCTTCTAGATGTGACAAATGAAGTTTCACTCCTGGATTGACCTTCTTCTCGATCAGAAGATTATAATATTGTTTATATGTTACCATTGAAGTTAAAATTAAAATTTGGGTATAGAGTGCTAAGTGAAAAACTACTAGATAATAATAAATTTGAATCGATTAAACCACCACTTTTTAATGCGTCTTTTTTCGCGAACATTGCAAAATCTAACGAATTTTTATCAACAAATAAAAATAAGTCTGTTTTGTATTTTGACGAATAGTGATCAAAGTTTAACTTGGCAAGAGCTTTTCTGATATCCCCTGGTAGTACGTTTCTTCCTCTCCTGGTACCTAGATTATTAAAATCAATTTTATTATTTATATAATTTAAATTACCGGAGGGGTATGATGAACTAAGAGTTTTCCGTAATCTTGGTATAAATTGATTAATGATACCTTCATTTACGAATGAATTGTAGATTGTGCTTATACTCTTTTCTAACGAAACGATACCGTCAAGTAATGGTGGTTGTTTTAGAGGTTCTAATAACGTGTCGAATGTAAACGCAATACCACCTCTACCAGGTTGTTGACCGAACCTACCACCTTGTCCTTTAACTTCTAGTTTGTTATTACCTATCATTAAGTCACCACCTATAGTTGAATTTGAAACATCATTAAATGTTAATGCTAGTAAAATCTCTCCTGGACCGACATTACTACCGGTTTTGTCGATTGGTGTAAATCTGGCTATCCTTTGAGCCATTGTAGAGTCTAGACCACTTCTTGATGTAATGTCAATAATATTACCAGACTTAACTGTCATCAGATCCGGCTTTTTTTGAGATATATAACCTTCAAAAGCAGCCCCGTCTAACAGTTCTATTAATAACCTATAGTCATCTTCACCCTTGAATGAATCAGGTGTATATTGCTTACTGATCAAGTATTCCTCGATTTGCTCAAGTGCCTCTCCGGAACTGATCATTCTGGTAATTTTGTTAAATTCTTGATTAGTGACACTGCCTAAATGTTTATACCGATTCTGAGATTTTGTGTATATTTCCTTATCTTCACTAACTATGAATCTCTCCCGCCTTGACAAACTACTACCAGTGATACTTGAGTATAACTTACCTATATCTCTGTTGCTCATAACCCTGTGTCTGGATAATAACCACTCACCAACTCTCTCACGGTCTTCTCCATGTCGTCAAGATTCTCCATGCTTGTGGTGTTGGTCAGCTTGGCGTATAGTGATCGATCTATATCGTTCGGGTTGATAATTATGGCTTTGCGTATTGATTCCACCATGTCCAGTTTCATCTTGGACACATCATCTGGTGCGTCATCAATGTTGTCTGGTTCTGGTGCAGGAGGAGCTTCTGCTGCTGGGTCAGCACCAGCCTCTGGCTCTTGTTCACCAGGTGGTGGTGGTAACTCTTCCTCTAAATATAACGACCATGCTCGATGCAGCTTCTCTTCAAAATTCTCCATAATACAATTATTTATTAATAGCTGGCTGTATACCCACAGCTTGCTCAATCTTCCGTAGATTACGATTGAAATAATTCAACCAACCTTGCGTCCTTCGATCTTGTTGTTTGAATTTATTTCTATGTCTTTCCCACAACGAGAGATCACGTTTATATAAATTTTTCATCTCCACTGACACTAATGGGTTGTTAATACGTTTGCTAACATCAGCATATCTTTGATTCATCACCTTAATCTCATTTGTACCTCTAGCACCTTTGAACATACCAGGAATCTTACCCACTCCAAGATTACCAAACGGGTCATCTGTAGCTCCTTGACTCATGTGTTTCAAAGCACCACCAACAGCATTCATGCCACCTTTCGCCAGTCTACCAGCACCTCTGGCTAGACCCTTTGCGAATCTCTTACCTACGCCATCACCACTCGGTTGTTGTATCTGTTTAATTTTATTCTCAACCTCTTCCAACTCCCTATCACTTAACGTGTTCAGGTATTTAATTCTATCAACTTCTGAAGAGTTTGATATTATATCATAATCAATTTGGCTCATAATGTATTAAAGTAGTCATTTATTCTAGTTATAGATTCACCACGCTCTCCACCGATACCTGATAACAACTGTTCTACAGACTGCTCTTCTGGTTCTGATTCCACCTCAGGAGATACTACTGGTGTAGGTGTAGTTGTTGGTTCTGGTGTATCATCAACAGCTGGTTCTTCAGGTTCTATATCTACTGGATCTTCGCTTGTTGATGGTTTTTCTTGTGAGTTGTTGTGATTACCGAGTGGGTCAGGATATGTTGAGTCTGATTGTGATCTATCCTTTGATAAAGGATTCATGAAATCATAACTAACATCTTCATCATCTCGATCTCTATAATCACGAAAACGTGATTCTATTATATCTATGAACTTCCCCATACTATTATTTATGCAAATAATAGATTCTTTGTTCTTATATCTTCAAAATAGGTTTCGGATAAAAACGTCAATCCGTTATTTTTAATAAATTTCTTAATTTTCTCAAAGCTCACAACACGTTTATTACACATACTATATGAGATATGATTCATAATACTAATTTTATCACCATCATCGTTATTGAGATTCATGAATTGGTTGAATGTAAAATCATCTGATATATGCATATTAACTGGTAATTTACTACACACATCTCTCAAACACTTAGATATAAATGCATCAAGTTTGCTATTGTCATCCACATACCTGCTCATGAATGTCGATAATGTGTTAATATTAACGAACATTAAAATCTTCTCCTTACACTTATCATTCAATATATAATCACAAGTCTGCTTGATTAAATTATACATAAACAACCGTCTAAAATCACGAGACATGCTACATACCATACTCATATCACTATCAATCTCATACAACCTATCAATCACAGTAACATCGACTTGCTGAAGAATAGAATTAAAATCAACAATCTTAATTCTGTTCTTAAATATGAAATAATCAACTACCATGATTAATATTATATTTACTAGACATCTTCAATAACACATTTTTATTCTTCTCGAAAAAACCATCATAATTCACGATGTAACATGAATTGTAATTCATATAATTACCCTGGTAGTTTATAGATTTCCACACCATGCGATCAAATGCGATGAATGAACCTCTATTGTTTATTTTAAAAATTAAAAACCATATTTTAAAATCAACCTTAGCTTGATCAATCCAACTGTTAATCAGTGCATTCGTTTTGAACAATCCATGAAATGCAAAATCTTTATATGACTTACACTCTATCTTAACATTACCTAATTCTTCTGGCATCAATATATCACCGTCATAAATTAGCTTTTGAGCTTCTGTTAATGTATTGTATCTGTGTATATTTTTTCCACCGGTGAATGCTCCAGAGTTAGGAACGCGTTCAAAATTCAATTCAAAGACCTCAGATAAATGATTCGCTACTTGCCTCTCAAACTGATTACCTTTTGCCTTTTGTCTACTTGTCATACTTTATTATATACACTACATTACATAAATCCATGACCAGCTTTACCTGATGTACCAGACATACCAGTCTCTCTACGCTGTATAACAGGTACCGTCTCACCTTTAGGTACTTTGTGATTCTGTTTTATCCTCTTCTTCTTTTTCTTTTTCCGGTCTGTCAAATCGATAGTTCCGAGAGCTTTGGGTAGTCTTGCATCTCCCGGTGCATATGAATCAGTCTTGTCGAACGACCCTGCTGTCTGACCCTTACTGTTACCACCTCCAAAGGCAGTTCCAGCGGTCATATCTTCTTGTAAAATGTTAGTAAATATATTTTTATAGGTTCTCATCTTGATTTTCGAGTTTTATATATTATTATTTATCTATAAACGTATGCAACTCGAGAGATATATAGATGAATTAAGCAAAGATATCGCAATTGACGAATTTGCTCTCAAGGAATGTCAGATGAAACTACCAGCTTTAAAGCATAAATGGGTAGGTCGTCTAGTACGGCATAAGAGAGACTTATACAAGTTACAAAAACAGAGACATGAATGTATAACAAAGATATCAGACAAGGTAAGAAGTTCATCTGAAATACAACTAACTAGACCAGCTGCAAATAAGATAGCAGAGAAGCATAACGATATACAAGTTCTAGATGATAATATAAAGGATATTGAATTAGTTATCGAGCTTCTAGACAAGTGCGAGCGTATATTTAGCAGCATGAGTTTTGATATGAAAAACTTAGTAGAGATAATAAAGATGGAGACATTATGACAACATATAATATAGATATTGATAAGAAGTGTAAGTATGGTCATATAAAAGGTGATGATCTTACATTACTACGTGAAGTGTTTTCAGTACCAAACAATGCAGCGAAGTTCACAAGATATAGAAATAGATTTACACCTTCTCGCTTATACGCAATAACCCCTGCTGGTAGATTTGATATAGGTATGTACCACGAGATTAAAAAATATTTAAACAGCTTAGATTCACCGGTGAAAATTAACGTATCAGAGCAGTTCAAAAAGATAGCATTACCACAAATAAAAAGACATGACGATGTTAAATTGAATTTAGATTTGAGAGATTATCAGAAAGATATTGTAAATATATGCTGTAAATCTGGTCGTGGAGTAGCAGTACTAGCGACTGCTGGTGGTAAGACACTAACTATGGCTGGTTTGTTGGAGAACATATATAAGACAAACAAAAAATTCACATGCCTGTTAATAGTACCTAATTTAAGCCTAGTATCACAAACATACTTAGATTTTAAAGAATATGGTGTGAGTTTCTCAACAACAAAATGGACCGGTAGCAATGACCTGACTTTAGGTTATAATGTAACTATAGCAAATACATCAATATTACAAAGCTCTAAAAGTGACGTATCGTGGATACAGGATATAGATGTATTAATAATTGACGAGGTGCATGGCTTGCGTAAACAAAACAAGATTAACAAAATTATATCCAAAATACATACACCGAACCGCTATGGATTTACTGGTACTATGCCAGAAGAGCAACTAGACCAATGGAATATAATAGGAAAAATTGGTCCTATTATATATGAAAAGGGAAGCTACTCGCTGAGAAAAGAGGAATATATAGTAAAAGCTTCAACACAGGTATTAAAAATAAATTACAGTAGTAAGCCTAAGGATGTTAGTAAGAGTAACCCTCTTGCTAAATACAAAGCTGAAATAGATTTTATTATAAAATCAGAATACAGGTACAAAGTAATATCAGCATTGAGTAAAAATTTCGATAATAACTCTCTAATTCTTGTTGACTATATCGAGCATGGTACTTTAATGTACAAAAAGATTAAAGAACAAGCTAAAGGTAAAGAAGTGTACTTTATAAGAGGTGATGTTGAGGTAACAGAACGAGAACGCATACGGAGATACATGGAGTTAAACAACAACGTTATATGTATAGCAATATCTAAGATATTTTCAACCGGAATCAATATAAAAAACCTACATTATATAGTCTTCGCTGGTAGTGGAAAGGCCAAAATTAAAACACTACAATCTATAGGTCGTGGTTTGAGAAAACACGAGACTAAATCCCGGTTAGTTATATTTGATATATATGACAATTTATACTACGGCTCTAGACACTTTGAAAAGAGAAGTATCCTTTATGACAAAGAGAATATAGAATACAAAATTAATGTATTTACGGAATAATTTATGATGAAATCAAAACCACCAGAAAAAAAATCCACGGAGGTTAAGGCTAAAACACCCAAGCCTAGAAAACCTAAGGCAAAGAAACCAAAAAAACCACACTATGTAAATAGTAAGGTGTTATTACAGCAGATAATAGACTATTATGAACAACCGGAAAGTGTAGATATGGATCCAGTACTAGCTGAGAATGTATACAAAATCGCCAAAGGTCTATCCTTTGCACCTAACTTTATCAACTATTCTTATAAGGATGATATGATTGGTGATGCGATAGTTAAAATGTTTACTGCATTACAAGGTAAGAAATTCGATCCAACTTCAGGTTATAATCCATTCTCATACTTTACAACAATTGCTTTCCATGCATTTATTAACAGAATAAAGAAAGAGAAAAAATACAAGCAAGCAGTAACAGACTATCAAGAGATGGTATACGATCAATTGATGGAGACAGATGCAGACACAACCGAGAATAAAATAAATTACACAAACCCATATAGCAGCGAAGCAGAGGAGTAGTATATGTTTCTATCTAACAGGGTGTGTTGTGTATCTGATATACATATAGGTGTACATCAGAACGGTTCGATGTGGCATAATGTAACGTTAAATTGGGCTAGATGGTTGGCTAAAGATCTCAAGGAAAAGAAGGTCAAAGATATAATGATATGTGGAGACTTATTTCATTATAGAGATGAAATCGCGGTAAATACAATTCAAATAGCGCAAGAGTTCTTGAATATATTATCGGATTTTAATATAGTAATCTTATCAGGTAATCACGACGCTTACTATAAGGATAATAGTAACATAACATCACTATCAATCCTCAAAGGATGGCCGAATATAAATGTATATGACAGACTACATACATTCAAACAATATAATAAAACAATGATGATCTGTCCGTGGGGCGCAGATAAAGAGCAATTTAGCAAGTGTGATATTATGTTCGGTCACTTCGAGATTAGTTCATTCAAAATGAATCATTTCAAAACATGTACTAGTGGTGTATCATACAATGAATTGCTTAAAAAATCACCACTAGTAATAACAGGTCACTTCCATCATGGTGAACGCCGTAAATACAAATCTGGTGAGATAGTATATCTAGGAAATCCATTTGAGATGGATTTTGGAGACATCAACTGCAATAAAGGTTATTATATATTAGATGTAAAAACATCTCAAATGGATTTTTATAAAAATAATATATCTCCCAAACATGTGAAAATAAAATTATCTGAACTAGCGGAAGAGAAAAATATTACGAATAGATATAAAAAGATAATTAATAAGAATATAGTTCGTGTGTATATAGACATGCACATCATGCCAGATGATGTTGAATTAGTGCTTAGATCAATATCTAAGAATCAACCTGAACATCTCGGTGTTGAATATAGTATCAATTATAATGACTTCGGTTTGGATAGTAGTGATGATCACGACCTCTCTGGTGTGGATATAATGACAGCTATGAAAGAATTTGTCGATATGCTAGACATTGAGAATAAATCAGATGTATTTAACTATGTAAATCAAGTATACAAATCAGTAAAATGAAACTAGTAAAATTTAAAAAAATAACAGTACAAAATTTTCTATCAGTAGGGGAAGAACCAGTCGTAATAAATTTTACCAAGGGTCTGAATATTATAACTGGTATAAATAAGGATAAATCCTCACGAAGAAACGGAGTAGGTAAATCAACAATCGCAGACGCTATTTATTTCGCAATATTTGGTAACACATTACGTGATATTAAAAAAGAGAATATAGGTAATAACATAACACAAAAAAAACCTACTGTGTCGGTTGATTTAGAGATCTCTACATCCTCTGGAAATGTTGATCAATACAAAATTACACGTACATTGAATCCAACCAAATGTTACATCTATAAGAATGATAACGATATAACACTTGACACAATCAACAACACAACAAATTATATATCAGATTTAATTTCCGCATCTCCAGAGTTGTTTCAAAACTGCGTGATAATGACCGTGAACAATACAGTACCTTTCATGGCTAAGAAAAAACTAGACAAACGGAAGTTTATTGAAAGTATATTGAATCTGGAGGTTTTTAGTGACATGCTGAGTTATGTCAGATCACAATATAATGAAGCTCAGAGAGATTTAGATATGGAGTGTATAAGATATGAGGAGGTATCTAATCAGATACAAGCAATTGAACAAGAGAAGACACGACTACAACAAGAAAACCAATCACGTATAAACAAGATCGAGGAACGTAAGAAGATTAATACAACCTCTATAAATGAGTTGAAAAGTCGTACGGAGACTAATTTTGATAAAAGTGTATCAGAGTATCAAGAGCAAGTAATTGAATGTAAAAATACATTGATAGAGTTGAAGACAAAACGTGAGAGCAGCAATCAAAAAATTATAGAACTAAAAGCATCAAACAAGCACTTAAAGTCATCACATGACAAGATGTTATCCAAAGGTTCAACCTGTCCTGTATGTCTGCAGAACTTAAATGAACATTCACATGAAAAGATTACTAAAGAGAAGAATCGATTAATCGAAGAACAGAGAAGTAATAATGAACTGATACTAGAAAGAACCAAACAATTAAAGTTAATAGATGATGTACGGGATGTAGTTGAGAATAAAATAGATAAGATACAGAACAAAATAAACGAACAAATGATAATAGTTAAAGAAAAGGATAACACTATCAGTAAGATAAATCAGTTACAGGAATGGAATGGAGAGCTAAATCTAGAGATGAAGAATCTGAACACCATAACTGACAGTCAAAACGATCAACTCGAGAAACATACTTCAAGACTACAAGATGTGCAGAAGACAATAAACAAGCATAAGGATGATATAAATCTTATAGATATAGCTCGATTTGTTGTATCAGAGGAAGGAGTAAAGTCATATATTGTGAAGCGTGTGCTACAACTATTAAACAGTAAGCTATCCTACTACCTCAAGAAGATGGACTCAAATTGTGTGTGTGTTTTCAATGAATATTTTGAAGAGCAGATAATTGATGAGAAAGGTAAGATAATGTCATACTTTAACTTCTCTGGAGCTGAGAAAAAGAATATTGACCTCGCATGTTTGTTTTCATTTATGGATATCAGAAGATTACAAGGTGATGTTGCTTTCAATCTCAATATATACGACGAGTTATTTGATAGTAGTCTAGATGAGAAAGGTGTGGAATTGGTCGTGGATATATTACAAGAGCGTGTGGATAAATTTAATGAATCGGCTATGGTAATCTCACATAGAAGAGACTCAACCAAGATAGCAACTGGTGATATTATATTTTTACAAAAAGAGAAAGGTGTAACAACCAGACTAGAAGGAGTCGTAAACTAAAATTATGTTCGGTACAACAATAGGCACAAGTGTAGGTAGTAAAGTTAATCAAAAAGTTGTGTATAAAAAATCTCGAAAACCAAAGATAAAACGTTATCATGATTATATAGCGGATTACGGTGGTTGTGGTCATTGGAGAATGATATGGCCGCAATTATTATTAAACTCAACACAAAAAGCTGTAGGTAGTAACTCATCTACAATGGTGCTGGAAGACTCATTTTATAGAGGTTTATCTACAGTACGTGTACAGAGACAGGTAACACCACAGCAATTAGATTTCATGAAGGTTGTGAAGGATAAATCAAGTAGATTAAACTTCAAGCTACTATATGATATAGATGATATTTTCATTATAGATGACATACCAAGATATAATGCATTCCGAGGTGCGTATGATAATGATGAATTACAAGAGTCTGCAAAGACAATACTAGGTATGGTGGATGAAGTCACAGTACCTTGCGTGCAGATGAAGAATTATTATGAACAATACAATAAGAATGTAAGAGTAATTCCAAACTATGCTCCAAAGTTCTGGCTAGATAATATGTATGACTCGGATACAGTTCACCAGAATTGGTCGAACAATACACCTTCAAAGAAGCCAAGAATAATGTATGCAGGTTCTACAGCACATTATGATATTAAGAATTTGAATAACGGTGTCGATGATTTGTCACATGTTGTAGATGTGATTAAGAAAACGAAGAATGACTATGAATGGATATTTATGGGTGCAATACCACCTTGTCTGCGTGATCTAGCTAAGGAGAATAAAATCACAGTTTACACCTGGCAAAATATATACAACTTACCAAGATTCGTCAAAGATTTAAACGTTAATATTTTTATAGCCCCGTTGAATGATAACACATTCAACAGGTGTAAGAGTGATATCAAAATTCTCGAATCTGGTGCTTATGGTGTACCCTGTATATGTCAAGATCTACCAACGTATGTTCAATCTCCACTAAAGTTCAAAACCGGAGAAGAGCTTCATGACTTGATAAAACAACTTCTGAACGACGTTGATTTATACATGTCGATGTCTAAAAAATATAACGATATACTACAGACTCGGTGGTTAGATGATCATGTAGATGATTATCTTAATTTAATTGGTTAGTAGTTGCACTACTAATTGAGATATACTATTCTAAATAAATGTACCGTAATATTGTATATGATAAAAGACAAAAGAGTGTCATATTGTTGACATGGGACGAGGACGGAAACCGTGTTAAGCAGGAATTGAGTTATGAACCATACCTATATCTTGAGACAAGACAAGATACTGGAATTAAATCGATTTTTGATACAAATCTAAAGAAAAAAAGCTTCATATCACCGTCTCACCGATACCGGTTTTTAAATGATGTATCCACGACGAGAATATTTGAAAATATTAGATGGGATCAGCAATTTTTAATCGACCTGTTTCAAACTGAATGTACAAAAGATACATTCAATCAACACCCGATCAAGACATGGTTTATAGATATTGAGACATATAGTCCGGATGATTTTCCAGTCCCGGAGAAAGCAAGTGATTGTATAAATGTTATAACAATATACGACACGATAACAAAGAAATTTACTACATTCGGTACAAAGCCATTAGAAAGACCTATCGAGAATTGTGAATACATATACCACGATACAGAGGAGAAAATGTTACAGTCATTTCTGAATCGTGTAGCGCTCGATACACCGGATATACTCTCAGGTTGGAACAGTGAATTTTTCGACATACCATATATAATAAACAGGATTGCTAGACTGTTTGATGAAGATACATGTCATCGCTTATCTCCGGTTGGTACTATATATCCAAGGACATTACGAACTCAGTTTGGTAGGGAAACAGTCCGGTGGTTTATCGATGGTGTATCATGCTTGGATTACTTAGATGTATACAAGAAATTTAGTATAGGTTTAAGAGAATCGTATAAGTTAGACTCTATAGCTGAACTAGAATTAGATGAGAAGAAGGTAGATTACGGTAATATGAATCTAGCGCAGTTAGCAGATGATGATTGGCAGACATTCGTGGAATACAACGTACAGGATGTAAATCTACTCGTTCGGATGGAAGAGAAGCTTAGATATATAGAGCTGTTACGTATGTTAGCATACACAGGTTTGACCACATTCGAATCTGCGATGGGAACATTACCAGTTATAACAGGAGCAGCAACCCTAGCAGCTAGGAAAAAAGGTAAGATACTACCAACATTCATCCGCAATGA
>Ga0181389_1000028_pt1 | contig 48548 bp, 58 predicted proteins | sample 12SPOviralmetaG_FD_130121 | JGI IMG/M metagenome (GOLD analysis project Ga0181389, IMG submission 130121) | Marine viral communities from the oligotrophic San Pedro Time Series (SPOT) site, San Pedro Channel, CA, USA - 12 SPOT_SRF_2010-06-29 | ecosystem: Environmental > Aquatic > Marine > Strait...
CTAAGTCGTATTCTTCTCGGACAGCACCGTCTAACCAATTTTGGTATTCGTCTTCGTATTCTTCTTCGACATATTCTCTTACCCAATTTATATACTCCCAGCCATCTTCTTCACGGTTTTCGTATTTTTTGGGATCTTCCTCTTCAAAATTGTCTTTGTATCTTTCTACTGCTTCTGAACTTGGGCCATCGCCACTATCTATAAAGTCGTTTAACCATTCTTCATCTTCTCTAACTTCTTGTATCTTATCTACTACTAAGTCATCTATATATTCTTCTTGTCCTTTGCTGTACAACCAGTCTTGATAATCTTCATATGCTTGTTCTGGTAAATCACCGTATTCGTATTCTATATCATCTATAGACATTTCTTCTATGTCTCTTCCATCAGATACATTAAAGAAAAATGTTTCTGCTTCAAATCCACACTTGACTGGAGCATCTATGGCTTCTTTGCCTATTTCTTTTCTATTAAAATTAATTTCGAAAAGTTCTGCAGGCTGTTCTTTTAAATGTTTCTTAGCAAGTTTATTTGTGAGTTTTCGATATTTGTTTTTGATTGATGTTGCTTTTTTAAGTTTATATTCTAATGCTATGTCTTCTACTGTTAAATCCTTTGACTTAACAATTTCCTTTCTTTTGTTCGTGTGTTGTACAACAACATCTTTTTCTCCTGCTGTAGAAATTACATCAACTTGGCTACCTTTCTTGTCTGTTGCTTTTATAGGTTCTTTTGCATTGTCTAGTGCTTTGCTAAAGTCAGTAGGCTTATTTGTACCTGATTTTAAATCATTGTATGATGTTCCGTAACCTTCTATAACTTTTTTAAATCTCATCGACGTCTCGCCTTATTCATACTTTGTACTCTTCTACTTGCTGGATTAATACGTTTTGTTCGTTGTGCCCTTCTCATCATTCTAGGACCCATTCTTCTTCTAGTCTTATTAAGTGTAATTCTTTTTTTGATATCAGGTGGTGCACTACATTGACTTGCTTTAGATACAAGCCTGCCTTTGCGTCTTCCACTAGTGCAACGAACTTTTTTGACAACCTGGTTTCCCTTTCTTGCCCAAACAATTCTTGCTTCTTTAATAATATCTTCTACTATCATATTCCTCTCGTGAGCAATGCTACTACTATTGCAAGTAAAGTAGTAAATACTCCTCCCATAATACCAATAAGCCAATTCTCTACTTTGTCGAATCGTTGCTTAGTTTCTATTTTTAAGGATTTGACGTCTTGAATCAATTGGTCAATCCTTAACATATCTGTCAAAATCTGTGTCGTTAACGGATCATTCTTTACTAACTCTGATGTTACAGTAACTTCGTTATCCGGGTTATTATCTTTTGTTGACATTTTGCACCTTTAAAATTTCTGTGTTTACGCCTTTTCCTTTTGTTCTAATTATTCCTCCTGCAAGTACTGTTTTATTAAAAATCTCTGACAGCATCTCTTCGGAGTATAACCCTGTTAAGTCATACGCAAACTTTAATACCCATCCTGAACACTTGAACTTTTTAGAACCAAAGAAATCTAATTTATTATCCTTGGCATTGATTGGCATTCCTATCATTACAGGCTGGCCTCTTAATCCTAACATCTGTATAACACTTTCTAAATCTTTTCTGGACTTAGAACGAAAATTCTCAGATGGTCTAAGATTAAGTTTTGTATACAATGTAAAAAATTCTAAATTAGTATCTGGATTTTCCAAATCATAATCAGTTAGTGTAGTATTCAAAACTGTATTCATAACAGTATTTATCTATTTGTGTTTCGATGTTGCAGTCAAAAGAAAACCAGGACTAGCCTGGTTCTCCTAAATCTATTTTGATTTATATTAAGTTTGTAATACAAACCCTGTTTCTGTTACTGCAGATGCTGAACAATCTGCTGTATCGGCTCCAACACTTGCGCCTAAGGCTCTAATACCTGCCTGTAGGTTTGTTGCTGTCCAATCGCTGTTTGCTATTGCGATTGAGAAATTGGAAGCATTTGCGTGATGATTAAAAATCACTGCTGTTCCTCTTTGCTCAATAACTTGTCTAACTTCTTCTAAAGAGTTAGCATCAGCACCATTATAACCAGTAACCAATGTATCACCGTTTTCAACTAAAAAGAATGATAAAACACCGTCTAAACTTTGAAAGTCTGTAGTGCTACCACCTGCTCTTACTTGTGCCATTTTATTTCTCCTAATTCTACGAGCATTTAAATGCTCTATATACTTATTTATCTACAGCCACAAAAAAGGGAGACATAAGCCTCCCTTTAAATTGTATAAAAACTAGTTCTTATAGGTCGAAAGCCGCTACTGTTACTGCTGACATTGTGATGCCATCTGTATCAGTAATTGCTTGTACAACGTCTTCTAAGTGAGCCGCTAAAGTTTCACTGTTTGATCCGTCGTATGTATCTGTTCCGTGCTCGCCTTCAAAAAGAATTTTCATTCCTTGTCCAGTACCACCCGTTGCATCTACGGCGCCTATAGCCACTGGTGTTAGACCTTCATTCATAATTGCTTTAATTATAACGTCAACCCCACCGTCAGCGGCAAGTTTTGCTGAGCAGTCAACTCCGAAGTCTAACTGAATACCTGCTAAAGGTGATCCGTTGTAATGACCTGGCTTAACTACACTACCTGTTGCTTTTGATTGTGCCATTTTATTTCTCCAATAAATGTTTGTTACAAGTATTTATACTTTCTAAGGATTTTTTCGGGGGTTATTTGTAAATTATTATTTTTGGTACTGAGGTCTATATTTCGCAGAGTTTTTGGAGTAGTTTTGAATTCCTTTGGAAATTCCGCTTACTCCTGGTATTTTAGTTACATCAGACATAGCCGCCTTTGCTAAGTCTTTGCCTGCAGACGCGGCACCAAATGCCGAACCTGATTGAATTGCAGAGCCAACTCCTTGCAATGCTTTAATTGTATCTACATCTCCTAATACATCACCTAATGTTTTGTCTCTGTAGTATTTAGGATCCATTAATCTTCTACCATCAGAACCATATCTCTGTCCTGGATTATCTGTACCACTATTTCCTGTGATATTTTGTAATCTTCTGTCTGTATCAGCCTGAGCCTGCTTGGTAATGTTTTTAAGGTCTTGTCTTAACTTACTCCACGTTTCATCTTGGTTAAGTTGACGTACAACGTCTGAGCCTCTTTGGCTCTTTGTGTCTAACTCTATACCTTGTTGTCTCAATAACATACCTGTTCTTTCCTGAGCAAGACCTACCACTGTGGCTTCATCTGCATCTGGATCTTGTGTTCTTACTATTTGATATTGCTGAGTGAACAGTTTTTGATATTCAGGATATCGGTTGAATAACTGAAAAATATCCCTAATTGCTTCTGCTTCTTTTAAAATCTGCTCTATTAACATAACTATATTTATCTATTTTTTATTTCTACCCAATGCCCAGTATGTACCTATTGCCGCTAAACTACCTGCAGTTTTGGGTTTTATCTTTCCTTTTGTTGCTTTTGGTAAAACTTTTGCCGCGGCATAACCTGCCACACCTGCGGCGGCTAACTTCTTAAACGTGCTTCTTTTTTCTGGATTGGTAAGTTCTGTTTCATCTGCTGTGGGCAAAATAAACTTCTTCTGCTTGGCTAAAGTCATTAATGGAGTATAAATTTCTCCTCCTATTCCTCTTGCCCTAACGGCTTGTAGTAATCTAGTAACTGCTAATTGCTTTTGTCTATATTTTACTTTGCCAAAGTCTTGTACAATTCTGCGTACTGCTTTATACGAACTGTCTACTATTAATTGATTCTCTAATCTCACAAAGTAAGTTCTAGCATAATCATCTAATCCCATAGCACCTCTAGATAGTTTTCTCATAAAGTCCATAAACATTCTATCATTAAAAAGTATTCTATCCTTCATATTTGAAGAATCTTTTATAGAGTTTTTTGAATGTTTTAAGGCGTGTACTAGCATATACAAGTCATTGTTATTACTTCTAGCCTGTCTAAAGTTGTTAAACTTTATAGTGTCTTTGGCATATTGCCTAGCAAAGTTCTTGTATGAATCTGTTTGACTCATCATATATAATGTAATTGTGTACAAATAAATCAAGTCTTTAATATCTTTGAAGTCAAAACTTTTGAAGTTCCGTGTACGTCTGTACAGTCTACTTTCATTAAGTTCATCTATAAATTTATACTGGCTTGATTCTTTACTGGTCATAACAGTATTTATCAGATATCAAATTTAATTTCTGGTACTAATATTGTTTGCTCTTGACGATACTTATTGAGTTGCACATTGAATGCAAGGGTTAATCTATCTTTGTTATCAGGAACTGGTGGTACCCAGTGCCATAAATCAGATTCAAATATAACTAAGTCTCCATCTTTGACTGCTGGAGAATATACATTATGTTGGAATGCTTTGTTAGGTGTAACTAGATTACGTTCTGTTAAAAATACTGTATTGATATCTTTACAGTTTCTCACATATATTATACCTGATATCCAACTGCCTTGATGGTTGTGAGGTACATTATAACCACCCTCATCCATTACATTTAACCACATTGTATCGATACGATATGCTGGTTTTTGTGGTGTATAGAACTCACACACTTTGTCTATATAGGCATATAGTTTATCTTGAATGTGCTTGGGCCACTTGTCAGGCATACCAATAGTCTTTTGTTGACCATTTTGTAAAGACACTTTTCTTTGTTTTTCATTTAGATTCCAATCAGCAGTATCTTCGAACCAATCTAAATCTTCTTGAGTAAAGGCATTTTCTTCGAGGAAAAACCATTTAGGAAATACTGGAGTTGCTTTCATAATATTATTTAAGTGAAATTACTTTTGGAAGTTGAGATTACTGAAGTCTAATCTGTCTACCAGTTTGATTGCATTGCCTATTTTATCAACAGCAACAAACCCTTCTTCGCCTACTACTTCGAAACTGCCATCTTCTGTTCTAGTAAAAGTATCCATTACTCTTAATCTAGTTAGTTTGTTTCTTAATAGTTCTTTTGCTTTGATAAGTTGTAAGTACAATTGATATGTGGTCATAATATCCTGGATATTATCTCTTAAAAATCTCACGCCTTCAACTTCTTTTTGAATCCATTTTTCTTTTGTAGCAGGATTTGAAACACTATCCTCTGCGTCTTTCATTTTCTTTGTAAATCTTTGTATAAAAGTTTTAGCCATTTGTTGCGGATCCTGTGTGAACCCTGTTCCTGCTATAACACCTGCATTGATGGCTGACATCATTTCTTGCTTCAATTTAAATCTACTGAATCCACCTTCTGACATTTCTAAGAAGTCAAACACTTTTTTATCTATGCTGTTAAACAAGTTTTCTGATTGAGCAATAGTAAGTTCTAAATCTTTTGATTCTTTTGCCGTTAAGTTTACCATACCACTAACATCTTTTATAGTGGCATCTCTAAACCATACATTAGGTGTTTTTGTTAAACTGTCTGCATTAAAACCAAATTTGGCATCCATATCTTCTAATGTAGCACCTTTATATTCTGTGTGAAATACTATGCCTATTTTTGCACTCAGTATTTCATTTGCTAAATCACTTTGTTTGGGTACAGCATATATCAATGTGTTTGGTTTAAAAATAATAAAGTCTTCACCTTTGATGTTTGCTTCTGATATATCTTTGTCAGTAAAAATTAAATCACCTTGTAACACACCTTGTATGTTTAAGTCTTGTAGATGTGTAAAAGCATATCTAAGTTTTTCTCTTAACCCTTCTTTGCTGATGTTTTCGCCTTTTTGTGTTACGTCTGCGTGATACTCTTCTATGTCTGCTAAACTCTTATTCAGTTTAGGATTTTTGTTAAACACACCTTTAGTACCAACAAAAAACTTACCGTCAGCAGGATCCGTGCCTACAAAGACTGCAGGACTACCATCCCATTTGGTTGTGATATTCATTCCTGATTCGGAACTTCCTTTGAGCATATTGTACAAAGAATTTAGATAGTTGATACTGTCTTTTGCTCCTTGGTATCCTTCTTTGTAAATTAAATCTTCTAAGTGAGTTAAATGTGTATTCTTGCCTTCTAGTAAAAGATGTTCGAATACAAGTGTTCTAACCACTTTCTTTTTTATTTCTGTGAGTCTCATTATTTGTCGAAGTAATCAGGTTTAGTTTTACCTGGATCGTATGGCTTACCTTCTTTGTTTCTCCACTTATCAATAAAATCGCCTCCGCCTTTCCACATTCTTTTGAGAACAGTACCTACATTCATAGCACCTTTAAATATTCCCTGTTCGTGGTCTATTATTTCTAAACCATATAATCTTTCTATTGCTCTAGCATAAAGTAAATCGTTTTGTGAAGGATACCATAGTTCATCTTTTTTGTCTTGCACATACAACACACCGTCTTGTGATACTACTGCAAAGAATCTCTGTTTAACACTTTTATCACTGTTAGGACTTTGGCCTGGTTCTTTTTCACTGAGTCCTACTTTGGTTGGGGTAGGGTATTTTCCGCCATACATTTTCTCCCAATTTTTCTTGGTTTCGTCTGTGAAGTTGCCCCATCCTAAACCATCACCTCTTGCTACCTTTGAAGGTGCTCCTCTTTCTCCACTCTCAGGATCTGCTGGTCTAGGAACAACTGTGTCATCATTTGCTAATTCTGGATTTACAATTTGCACCGTTTGTGGATTAAGTTCAGGTATGTCTTCTAAATCTGTTCTAATAGGTTGATTTTCTTTTAGAGCCTTTCTAAATATACTTTCGTTGGATACTTTATCTCTAAACTTAAAATCATCTGGATATCCTGTTTGAATAGGAACTACATCTGCCTTTTTCTTTTTAGGTTTCTCCTCAGGATCGTCAAAAGGCAATTCTTGTTGCATTTTGTTATAGGCTTTAGACAACTGTTTATCTTGCTTTTGATATTTGATTATGGGGTTGGTTCCTATAACATCAGCATCATCTGGTACTTGAACTTGTTTTGCAGGTTCTATTGTTACAAATTTCAATTCAGAATCTAAGTCTGATGATGTACTGCCAAAGTCAGGCATATATAAATCATTTGTAAAATAACCTAATCCTGCTAATCTATTTTTGATTGCTATTACCATATTTAAAGATTGTGGTATTCGTTTTATGTCTTCGACTTTATAATCTTCTTCTGGTTTATAATTTCGCAATGCCCATTTTCTTTGATCCATAAAACTTGGATCATCGCTTGAGAACTGGTCATAATAAGGTTTATAAAATTTATGTAATTTTTTATAGTAATTAATTATGCTGTTTTTATAATCAGCACTTAACCGTTCAGTGTCTGGTAGTTTATCCTGACCAGGCACTAATTTATTTGCTTGACCTTTTTTGACTTTGTCGGCGCCTGTGTATATAACGCCTTCTATATTTTCATCGTCTATAATTTTAACATCTTTGTCTCTAAAAGAGTCTACAAAACCATATACAGTATGTGCTTGGTCTTTGAAATAACTAGCCAGTACACCTTTATTTTTCTCTGCACCTAACTTTTTATAGTTTTGCTGTAATGTCGATACACCAACATCTTTGACAGATCCTATACCACTGAATGCATCAAACTTGCCTGGTGTTTTAAAAAGTATAATTGTTTTGTCTAAATCTTTAACGTCAGTAGAATTAAGTTTTTTATTTTTGATTTGTTTGTTTTTTAATGCCTGAGGATTATTTTCTGAATTTTTTGGATTTATTCTTTTAGGAGAGCCATCCGGATTGTGTGTTCTACCATATTTGTAATCCCACTCTGATTGGGTTAAATAATCTGTAGGTGATTTTGAAAAAGCAACTGGTCTATCACCAAATGTATCTTTTGCTCTTTTGTTTGCGGCTTTTCTTTCTTGTCCGTCTGCACCGAAATATCTAGGATCTGCTTGTGGGTCAATGTTTTTAAGATTTTTAGGATCCACTATACCAAATTTAATTAATTCTTGTTTAGTCATTGTGGGTTCGTTAGATTCTGGATGAGGCATACCTAATTTCCAACTTGGGAAGTTTTTTTGTAATTTAGCAATAGTGTCAGATTCTACATCAAATCCACCAGCCTCTTTAATATGCTTCTCTTCTAGAGTTGTTATTAACTCATTTATCTTCATTTTTAGACTCTTTGATCCTTTGGAAACCTCTAGCAAGTTTGATAGGGTTTCTACCTTTTATGCTGTTGATTAACCTTCTCTCCAAGTCTAATGCATCTTTTTCGTCAAAGTGTTCGTGTAGTTGAGCAATTAAATTAATTGCACTACTAACTATATGGTCGCCTCTGTTCTTGAGGACTTGATCCTTGTCCTTTTCTGCTACAATGCTGTTTAATTCTTGAAGTAAAGTTTTTTTCATTATCGTTTCCCTAATAGCAATATTTATCTTCTTTTAACTTTTCTTTTTAAGAAAATCTTTTAGCATTGACCCTTGAGCAATGATATCTCCTGACTCTTCTGTGTGATCCGGACTAATTTCATCTTTTATACTGCTTGAACGTTTCAAAGAGTTAATTAAACTACCTGCAACCATTGTATCAGTATCTTCATCTCCTTCATCTAAATCTTCTATTCTCAATGTCTCTGGAACAAATTTTAAGTCTATCTTAGTTCCAACACCACTACTTGAACGTGTTTTCATAAACTGTAATTGATATCTGCCACGTTCTCTCATAGCATTACTAGTAAAGATACCAATAACATTATCTGCTGTTTGTATTTTACTAATACCACCTGCAATATGATGGTGGTCAAATTCTATTTCTTCTACCGCACCTCTGTTTAACTGCGATGCTGTTACCATTAGCACGTTCCATTCAACTGCTAAATTACGCAATTCTTCAGATACATATTTGTCTTTGATAAACAAGTCTCCTGGATTCACTTTGTTGCTAACAGGCATCATAAGATCCAAGTAATCAATAATAACAGCATCAACTTGCACACCACTTTGAATCTCATACTCTCTTAGAAATGCTTGAATGTCGTTTGATGTAACACCATTGGTCAACTGCTTGACTCTAAGTTTGCCTGCGCCTTTGCCTTTTGTTCTTACTTTTAAATCAACATCGTCGATGTTTTTCATAACTTCACTAGTGCCGTATCCACTAATCATACTGTCAAGTCTCATACTACATAATTGCTCACTCAACTCTAAACTAATTAAAACTGTGTTTAATCCACTTTGACTCCAGTTGAGTGCTAAGTTTTGCAAGAATAAACTTTTACCTGCTCCAGAACCACCTGCAAAGAATGTAAGTTCACCTCTGTTCAATCCACCATACAGTTTTCTATCCATTGCTTGCCAGCCTGTACTAATTGCACCTGCTTGGTTCTTGATCCATTCTAAACGTTCTTTGGGATTGTCATAGTAATCTAACCCTAAGTCTTTTACTAATCCTATTTGACTTGCTTCTTTAATCTTTACTTCAACTGTGCCATAATCTTTGCTTTCTAATAAATCAGTACTGTCAAGTATTGCTTTTTCTAATGCCTTATGTCTGCAGAATGTTTCAAACTCATCCATAAACCATTCCACGTGTCTTGCGTTGAACTCTTCCACTTTCTCTAGTTTTATATCTGCAGATGCTTCTATTTGCTCAATAGTAGGCATACTGTTATATTCCTGAACGTGTTCTTTGATAAAACTAACAGCATTTCTAAACTGCCTATCAAACATATAAGGTTGTACAATACTGTTTACCCTTGCAATAATATCGTTATCCGATACCATAAAACGTAAAAACAGTTCTTGCATATCTTCGTTGTAATTCATCATAACATTTTACTCTGTACTTCTATTTTAATTTTATTAGATATACTATGTTTAATTATGCTATCTAATGTCAAAAGTTTGCCATATTTGAGTACGGCATCGCCTACGTCTTTGCAATCATTGTGCCAAGGTGGAAAACTTACTTCCCATCCTACATCAGCAACTGCTCTAATCAGTTCTTTACCTGGAGCATCTCTGTCCGGACAAAGAATTACTCTTTTCTTCAAAGAGTTTATTTGATTTATCTGTTGTTCGTTTATAGTATTCCCCAAACAACTTATACCATTTATCAACATTGCATCAAATACACCTTCCATCAATATAATAGTTTTTGTATCTGCGAACACGTGATTGTCTAAACCAAACACATAACCAGGTTGACTGTTCATCAAATACTTTGGTGTTTCTTTGTTAGGTGGATTTATATGCCTAGCAGTATAGCCAACTAATTCTTGATTATACACAAACGGCACAATTACTCTGTTCTTAAACTGCAATTGATTGCTGTAGTATAACTTATGCTTGTCTATTTGCCTGTTTACTGCATACTCATAAACTGCTGTGGCATCAGGTGGACTTGTTTCATCTAGTTCCATCCAATGCTCTGGCATCTCTACCTTCTTAAACTTTTCAAACTTTATTTCAAAACTATCTTCTATGTCATCGAATATGTCTTTGTGCCTCATCAGATTAAACACAACTTCTTTAACAGTTTTATCTGTTGTACCTAATCTATTAGATAATTCTCTAAACTTTTTACCTATTCTTGGTGTTGGTGCCCAACCTGTAGTGTACCCACAGTTAAAACAGTTGTAACTTATCTTAGCACCACTAGTGATTACACCTGCTCTGCCTCTAGTGTCATTGCACATAGGACAATCAAACGTATTCCACCCACTAGGTGTACGTTTAGTTTTAGCCGGCATATAATCCAATACTAGTTTGTGTACCGATGTAACTAATTCAGATAATTCCATACTGTAATTATACTAGAAGTAAAAGAGAATGTCAAGTACTAGTTTCTAAGTAAAACTTGTTCTACTGTACCTGCGTTGGTGCTGTTTGGACTATATTGAAATCTTATACTGTTATAGTTACCTGTAAAGTTGTACGGCAAGGGGCCTGTCGCACTCGTAAGAGGTATTCTAAAAATTTGTGTACCCAAAGGATCAATACCAAACCATTTAGCATCATCTGAAGATGCTACTAAGTCATTGTTACCTTGAACATAAATGTTGCCTGAGAAGTTAGTGCAATAAACAGCAAGTGTGTGCCTAGCACCTCTAAAGTTCTTACGTGAGTTGCCATCTAATGAACTGCTCTGGAAAGTGTTTGCAGTATCTCCGTCATTTATATTAGTTACTTGCAACCAAGTATTGGCAGTTTGGGTAGCCGCTGGTACTTTAAGAGCATCGTCTCTAACTATAACAGTTATACCTAACTTGTTGTTCTTGTCTGCATATATTGGTGTTTTAGAACCATTTGAATCCAACTGTGATATAATAAGTTTGTAATTACCAACTGCTAAATCATTTAAATCATCTTCTGTTAAAGTTAGTTTTGCACTACCTTTATCAAGTTCTGCTATTAAGAATTTTGTTAAAACACGTTCTGCATTTTCAAAACTAATTAGTTCAGCCTGGAATTCGCTGTTTTTAACATTCTGCAACTTTCTATCTTTGTTTCTAACATCAAAGAAGTAATCGTTATCCATTCCTTGGTATGCTATAATTTCTGTTCTATTCATAGATGAGTTTTCCAAATAGGAGAAACTGTCTCCTATAACTATATTTATCGCAGAGTTGTTATATTTGTATAAAGTATAATTTGACATATTCTATTCCTGTACTACTATTTATTTAAAAAGCATAAATAAAAACAATGCCTGATAGCAAACAAACATTTAATCAACAAGAGATTGAAGAAAACTATCCTTTTCTTACCTGTGTCAACTATGGTGGGAAAGACTACCTTGGTATAGTTACCAATCGAGATAAAACTTTTTTAAGTATGTTCGATATGGATTTGATATCTAATCCTGCAAACACAAAAAGATTTGTAGAACTAGGTGAGAACTGGTGGTGGGAAAGTAATAGGCAAATACCAATAGATGTATTTTTATTCCAAGAACTTATTCCGTTTAGATATGCCATACGAACTTTTGAAAACAAACACATAGAAGTAAAGTTTGGACCTGTAACAGAAATTAATAATTTGGTTAAGAAACGTATTAAAAGACGTACAATAACTTTAGTAAAGAACGTTCCGTCTAAAGACTCTCAATAATTTTATTCAACTGCACCACAATACTCACAGCATAACTCAATGCGTGGCTTCTCTTAAAGAAGTAATCCTCTGTCTTTTCCCATACTTCTTTTTCAATTACTTCCCAAGTATGACCTACTAGATGCCTTTTGCCAGGTCTAATCATTGCAAGTATCATTGCCAACTGCTCTATACTCTTGGGAGGATGTTGTTCTATAATAGCAAAATGATTACTGATGTGTGCTAGTTGCTCAACTATTTCCTTGTGTTCAAACAAACTCCAGTTGACTTCTGTCTCTAATAGTTTATCTAAGTGAGTCTCATTCTCGATACCGTTGTATATTCCGTTGTTTAGTAAATCTATTTTAAAATAACCTCGTTCTTCTGCTTCATCATAAGGTATGGTTGAAATGTTTTGTATTGGATACTTTGGTATGTTTTGTAAATACACACCTGAGTTGTGTTTGGTTAAGTCGCCATCTTTTTCTTGACTGGCATTTATATACCTAGGCAACTTATCCAGCAACAAATCTCTATTTGCTAAATCAATATCTACATCAAAATCTAGTTTCATATGTTTGCCTGTTCGCCTATTTCTTGTACTGTTTGCACTTCTTCTGGATTCTTTCTAAATAAGTCTCTCCAAAATACAGGATCTGCTATATCTTTTATCATATCAATTTGTTCTTTATTAAACTTAGTCCAAAGTCCTTGTCCACTCTCAGTTAAAAACATTAACCAAGGAGATATCTTTCCTGCTTTAATATGAAATACTGCAAGTGGAGTAGTTACTTGCTTGAAGTAATTTTGTAAATCTGTATTATGTTCTTTACCCCATTCTGTCATTGTTAAAATTGTGCGTTCAATTGCCTTTAGAGCAGGCTCTTTTTTAACGTATTGATTCAAGTACTTTGTATATGTTGTATCAGATGTCCACAGTTTTAATTTTACACTATTCTTAATGCAATATTCTGTATACTTCTCAGGGTGTAGTAAATCTTCTTTTGCAAGTTTTCTACCATACTTAACAAATGACATATAGTATTGACTGTTGGCAAAGTCATCAAATGTTTTAATTTTAGTAGCATTAGTAGATAATTCATAAAACATTTGAAATGCTCTGAGTCCTAATCTCACGTGGGTTAAATCTTTTTCTGTGAACCTTTGTTTCTTAGGACACATATGAACGGCAAGAGTGCGTTCACTAGCAAAAGACTTACCACAATACTTACACTTCATTTTAAAATTTCTTTAATTTCTTTATCATCATATCCATAACCAACCAAGAAGTCTTTTATTTCTTCTTTAGTTGACAACCCAATAAACAGTTCTAATTCATCTGTTTTAGTATTTGGAAATAGTTTTCCAAATTCTTCCATTATTTTATTTTTCTTTCTTTTAGATGTAGGAGCCTTTACATAAGGATGCCACATCTTTCTACCTGAGCCTGCTAAACATAAACATTTCCAAACTAACTCAGGGTGCCTACTTGAACCTGCGGCACTCCAATTATGATTAACACAATCATTTACCATTGTGAGATAATGCGAATCATATGGTTGCCCTTGTACAGAAGACGCATATCGTTGCATCATCCAAAAGTTAATGCCTTTCTTTTGGTCATCTGACAATCGAGTATAGTAATTCATATCTCTTTTGTCTAGAGCCAACATTACATCTGCTATCTTAGGTACTGCCATTGTTCCTCGTTTGGTCTTTACTTGCATCTAATTTCTCAAAAGTTTTATCATACCAAGCATTACTACAATATGCATCACAAAATACATTCATTTGATCCGGAGTGTGATACTTGATGTCCATTACATTTAAAAGTTTATCGCACTCTGCACATTTTAGGAATCTACTCACCTTCGAACTCCGTCAATGTCCTAACATCATAACCTGATTGTCTTATTATAGCACTTCCTCCCAAATTGGGCAAGTCTATTACTGCTAAAATTAAAATATTCTTTTTAGGTATATTAAATTGCTTATGTACTAACTTTGCACAGGCAATTGCTGTGCCTCCTGTAGCAATTAAATCATCTATAATAATCACATTGCCTTTAATAGGAGATATCTTTTGTATGTGTAACTCAGATGTTCCATATTCCAGTTCGTATTCTATTCTATGTGTAGGGTTAGGCAACTTGCCTGGTTTCCTAGCAAGTACAAACGGAATGTTTTTACTTAATGCAATAGGAGAACCAAAAATAAATCCTCTGCTTTCTATTCCCACAATACAATCAGCAACTGTTAAATTACAAATATCTTCAAACTCTTTCATCACTAAATTAAATGCTTCAGGAGTTTCCAAAAGACTTGTGATGTCTCTAAACTCAACTCCTTCAATAGGAAAGTCTAAGACTGTTCTAATATATTTGTTTAACTCAGTCATTAAAAATATCTACTTGTTCCCAAGGCATATCTTCCTTACCAAAGTGTCCATAATTAGTTGTCTTGGTCAAGTCTAAATCAAATAAATTAAATCTTTCAATTATACCTTTTGGTGTTAAATCAATATTGTTCATAAAATAATCTGCAAACTCTTTTCTTACTTCACCATCTGCATATACATATATACTAGTTGGTTCTTTTACACCAATAGCATAACTTAATTGTACTGTGGCATTTTTTGCCTTGCCACTTGCTACAATATTCTTTGCCAAGTAGCGAGCCATATAAGCCGCACTTCTGTCTACTTTGGTACAGTCTTTACCACTAAAGGCTCCACCACCGTGTGGTGCATAACCGCCATAAGTATCTACAATAATTTTTCTGCCTGTTAATCCTGTATCGCCATCTGGACCACCAATAACAAATCTACCTGTTGGATTAATTAACCATTCAGTTTTTAATAGGTGTACTTGGTCTTTAACAACGGGCAGTATAATGTCCATTACACGTTCTCTAACGTCTTCTATGCTTACTTCTGCACTATGCTGAGTACTACATACCACTGTCTTAATATCAATAGGCTTGCCAACACTATCATAATTAAAAGTAACCTGTGCTTTGCTGTCAGGTCCTAACCAATCTGCTCCATTACGTCTAGCAGTTTCTAATGCCTTTAGTATTTCGTGACTGTAATAGATTGCACTGGGCATATAGTTTGGTGTCTCATCACAAGCATATCCAAACATAAGTCCTTGGTCACCTGCACCAAAGTCATCTGTGCCTAAAGCAATGTCTGACGACTGCCCGTGTAGTTCATTGTAAACAGCCATCTTGGCCCAATGAAATCCGTCTTGCTCGTATCCAATATCCTTAACAACGTTTCTCACAATATGTTCAATAACATCTTTATCAAACTTATCGCTTTTGTATTCCCCTGCTAGTGTTACCATATTTGTAGTAACTAGTGTTTCAACTGCCGCTCTGTGATTCATCTTACCGTCGATAAGATATGTTGCTACTGCATCTGATATGTGGTCTGAAATTTTGTCAGGATGTCCACTACTAACACTTTCGCTTGTAAATTCGTACATTATAAATCTCCTTCTTTAACAAAGACTCCGTCAACCATTTTTCCTTTTCTGTCTTTGATGTCGTTGTATGCTTGTTCCAAACAATCTTCGATACTGAGATTGTTTCGTTCAGCAATGTTAATTAATACTACAATCATATCACCTATATCATCTGCTACATCATTGCCTTTACAGATATTATCACTAAGTTCGCCCATTTCTTGAATGAGTTTTGCTAGTTGATCCTTATCTGTTGCACCATCGATTAGGTTCCTGTCGTGATGCCATTGTGTAATCTTTCTTATTAAGTGGTATGCTGTTGCCATACTGTGGTCGTCTGCCATTATAGTTTTCCCTCTTTTCGCATTTGTTCGCGTATTTTAGTTGCACTTATATCGTGTGTTGCATCGTCAAAAACTTCTTGTTCTATTTTGTATCCTACATCACGTCCATAAGTTATGTTTAAAAGGTTAGGTACAACCTCTATTTTTACTTTACCAGCGAAGTTACATAAACTTTGTTGTAAGTTTTCTATAACTTGATATGCTGGAAAAGGATTCTTTTCATCTGTTGGCATATCCCTTACCATTAAAAACACTTGATTGTGTTTAGCCAGTGCTCTATCAAATAGTGCTTGGTGTCCAGGATGCCAAGGTTGAAATCTTCCAAGCATTTGTGTAGTGGGTGCCTGGTTGTCCCAAATAAATCTTTGTCCAATTTCGTAAGCAATTATTTTAGCATCTACATCACCACGTTGTTCTTGTACATTGTAGTCTGACACATAAGGTCTTTCAAATACTTTATTAGTGTCTTCAAACCTGCCTTCTTTTATTGTGTCTACAAATATCTCATAATCTGCATCAAATTCTATTCTTGCATTTCTAAAAGGACATACAAAGTCTGCTATTGCTATTTTGCCCTTTGCTTCTGCTTCAGCACATAAGTCTACCATTCTTTGCTTTTGTCTTAATCTACCTTCTTCGGAGAAGTCCCAATCGTCTGCTTCTTCTCTAACTTTATCTGCATTGAACCAAGCAACATTGTCACCTAGGTATTCAACTAGTCGTTCTGCCAAATATGTTTTACCACTCCCTGGTAATCCAAATATTAGTACTCTCATCTATTCTCCATTAGTTTATCTACAATTATTCGGGCATCGATGTCGTCTCTTTGTTCTGTTACTGCATAGTCAACTGATATTGGTTCTTCATATCTAGCCGCTAACCTAGTATAATTGCCATCTCTTAATTTGGCATTGCCATTTTTAATGGTGTCTAGATAAATTTCAAAGTCAAAATTCATTAACTCCCTGTCTTTTCTTTTAGCAAAAATTCCATCTACAATAACAATCTTTCCTTCTAATACTGATTCTTCTGCAAGTTGTTGTATTTTATTAGGTACTAACAACTCGCCTTGTGAATCATACAATTTTAAAAACCCAGTCTCTTTTCTTATACTATCTATATTTAAATGGACTGCTTGGTCTCCTAACAACTCTGCTAATATTTCTGCTAGGTATGTTTTACCACTTCCTGGTAATCCATAAATTAATATTTTCACAGAGTAGTTTCTTCTCTCCAATCTTCTATGATGCCGTCTTCTTCTAACTGTTCAAACGTTTGAGCATTCACATCGTGCCACTTGTTATTTAAGTAACCTACAGTAGCATAGTAACCTTTTCCGGTTGTGTCATTCCAATCGTATTCCAATTCAACTTCTTTGCCGTCATACCATACACATTCTATAAAAGAACCCATATCAGTTTCGACTTGTTGAGTTGCTAACAACCTAGCATCAAACGGCTCATCTAACTCTAATTTGAAATCAAAAAACTGACCTTTCTCTCCACTATGAAATGCTAACACAGGACTATAGTTTTCAGGATCTTCTACATCGCTGATATCTTCTGTCATATAACATTCCCTGCTACTGTAACAATAAACATCGTCAAAATCTATTTCTTCTGCATTATCGTAATCTTCTTCGCCATCTTCATTTATAGGATAAACACTTAGACCTGCATCTGCATAAGGTCCGTTGATGTGTTCTTTATCCTCATAATTAAACCAAGCACCAGGCTCAAACTCATCTGGGTCTTCTGTGGGTAAAGGCATTGCCTCTGGATCTTCTATCTCTTCAACTGTGCTAGGATCGATATCGTAGTCTGTTAGAAAATCAATTAAGTCTCCATCTCCATCTTCATCCACAATAGGTTTCCAATAATCTACAAAGGCTTTGGATACTGTGCCAACAACACACTCTCCGCCATATCTTCCACTTACTAAATGATAATTATATTTTTTATCTGCCATTTTATTCTCCTAAAATAAATCACTGATGTCTAACACATCATTAATCTTGTTAATATCTTTGCAAAATAATGCACACCTAGGAGTGTTTCCATTCTCTAAAGGTACTGTAATCATATGTCCGTGTTTTAACTTTGGAAAAAACCATTTTACATCTTGGTAAATGTTTACCACGTCCACTTGCATCACCGTTGGTGACTTGTTTTCTAAAGGATTAAATACTGGTGTATGAAATCCTCTATTGTTTAAACTTGTTAAAGGTAGCATCTCAATTTCATTATACATATCATCATCGCAGATTGCTATGCTCCAATCAATTGGCATTTGAACTGTTCTCTCTCCTATTTTTAAAACCATTGCAGGTGAGTAAAAACTTTCTAAAAATATTAATTGGTGAAAATAAAAGTCCAGCCATTCTGGATCTCCTGCGTCCATTATACAATATCTCAAATCCACATCTGAATCTGGCACGTTATCTAAATTATATGTTCTGTTTTCAACAGTCAATATGTTCATAAGTACTCCACTTTGGTAACCTTGAATGGATAGTTTGCTTCTTTATAAAACTTTTTACGTTCTGTAAGATGCCTTTTACTATATTTCAAAGTACTTGTAATATCAAAAACTTGCAAGTAGTCTTTGTCCTGTGCTTTACGAATACCTCTACCGATACTTTGTATAACACGAACAAAACTTTTGCCAGGTTCTAATAAGATTAAATTAAAAATTCTAGGTATGTTAATACCTGTTGATGCAACTCCATATGTTGCCACTATCACTTTGTTATCCATTTTACTGACTTCTTTGTATTCTGTTTTCCTATCAGCACTTTTCATCTCACCACTAACAAATACCCAATCAGGATTTTGTTCGATAAGCAGTTGCCCAGTTTTAATCCTGTCAACTAATATAAGTGTGTTGCCGGAACCGGATAAGTTTCCAACCATATCACTTAAAAATTTTATTCTCTCAGGAGAGGTTACTAACCATTTTAACTCTTGAGCATAACTGTTAAAGCCTACGTGAGTGTCCATAAGTTGCAATACACTTATATCCAAGTTAGCAAGTACTCCTTGCTCTTGTAAATCACTTGCACTAAGTTGATTAATAACACTACCTAATGTGCTAACAACTCCTGCATACTCGTGTTCCTCTTTGGGTATAGTTCCTGTTAGTCCCCAACGGATAGGAACATTAGCAAACACTCCTCCTAGTAAATTTCTTAACACGTCTGCTTTTGCTTTGTGTACTTCATCGACCATTACACAAACAACATCTTTCATAAACTCATCCACTGGGATAGGTGCTTCATCATTCTTTGTTTTCTTTTCCAGTATTGCTAAACTTTGCCAAGTACATATAGTGTGAGTCTTATCATACTCTTTTCTTTCACCATACAGCACTCCGACATCTAATCCTAAATTTTTATAGTCTTCTTCAGTTTGAGTTACCAAATCCTTGTTAGGTACAATAACAATACTTCTACCATATGCTTCACACTTATGACTTAGCACGGCTGTTATAAGAGTTTTACCTGCTCCGGTGGCTACTTCTTGTAAGCCTTGCAAGTTCTTTAAAAAATGATTTATAATTTCTACTTGATAATCTCTAAGTATAACAGGCAATCCTTCTGCTGTATGACCTTTGGGCCAAGCAGTATCTTCATAGTCTGTATCTACTACTGGTGCAAATTCAAATTTGTAAGGGTGCCTGTGGTCTTCTACTTCTATATTGTATCCTTCTTTTTCTACAATAGGTAAAAGTTTATCTAGTAAGTTTAAATAACTTCTGCCACCTATGTCGCAGAACCTAACACACCCGTCCCATCTACCTAATTTGTATGCTGGCATATGATAAGCATAAGGTAAAAAGAATTTTAGTGCATCAGAAATCTTTCGACGTGTATGTACGTCAAGGTCAGTGAATCTAACATTGACCTCATCTTTAATTACTAATTTCGTTGTTCTTGCCATTGTATATTATTTTATGCTCGTTTGTTTATAATGTCAACCTAAAAAAGAAAGTACCCCATAGTGGGGTACTTCCGTGGTCCTCTAGGAGGTTCAGTATGCGAGGACCAAACATACTAAGCCATTCTCTTCATACAGGTTGTTTCAGCCAATGCCTTCCAACCCTCAGGCTTCATTTTCTTGAGGTCAGCAATCTTGAGTACCATTCTCAAACTAACTTCTCTAAGCCTTGCACTCTTCTCTACCATAAAGTCTACAACTTCTTGATTACCTTCGCCTTCAAATTTGTATTCATCAAGCATACCATCTCTAACAATTTGTTTGATTCTTAGGAACTTGTCTGAGACTTTGTTCATTTCCAAATCAATGTAGTGACATCTTGACATAAGTGCTTCTAAGTGATCCTTAATCTTCTTAGAACGAACGTTTTCAAAATCAACGTTAGTAATAAAGATTGCTGATCCTTCAAAGTCAAACCTATCTGGAATACCTTCCCTTCTCAATGCGTGGGATTCTGACTTCCAACTTACAGTTCTTTTCTTGCCTGAGTCTAAAACTGCCTTTAACATATTTAGGCAAACTTCATCAAACAGTACTGTATCACAGTCATCAAATACAATAACATCTCCTTTAGCAGAGTTGTTAAACAATGTTTGGTACAAACCAATTGGAGTCATTGAACCTTTACAGAATTCTGTTTTTGGTCCTTTGCCTTTCAGTTTGTTAAACATATCGTATTTGTCCATTTCAGTTTCAACACCAAAACTCTTACCAACACCTGGAGGGCCACTTAATATAAGTCCTCTCACAGTACCTTTGATAACTGCTCTAGTCATCTCAGTTAGTATATCGAATCTTGTTTTGATTCTGTCTAGTGCCTGTTCATCAGTTTCTTGCAGTTCTGCAGGAGTGCTTTTTTGCACTATTGCCTGTGCTTCAAACTCGTGTTCTGAAACTTTTTCAAAAGACGTAATGTCGTTGACAATAATTCTTGCACTTGGATACTTAGGTCCTAGTACTTTACTAGCATCAACTGTTAGAAACATTCCTTTCTTTCCAAAAGTAATGTCTTTGATTAATGGGAAAATGGCGTTCTTTATTGTGTTACCACGATATTTGCCAGATTTAATTTTAACGTAAGTTTGCATATAACCTCCTAAAGTATGTATGTTTTAACTTATATATACTATTATACGCCTATTTAGGCAAAAGTCAACCGACTATTTAAAAAAACTTTTAACTTTTATACCAAATAACTTCTTGTAATACTTGGCAATGCGTTCTTTAAATATAGGTTTTCTTTCTGGGTTATACTTCTTCTTGAGGGAAAGATAGTACTCTTCGCTGGATTCTATGTAAAGTTCTTTATTGGGTTCTAATTCATAACCGTTATATTCGCCACCGTTATCTCCGGAAGTTATTAGATATCCTCCGTGTTTGTATGTTATAACCATACAACCATTTTGAGCCAGTAACGAACTTGTACTTTCATACTGTTCTATTTCTGCAAAATCTTTCGCGATGCGATTAATTTTATCAGTATACTGACTCATTATAGTTTATTTTGTGTGAGGAGGTAGTTTCGCTTCTACAAACCACTCGTGTTTTTGTTTAGCAGGGTTAAACTTTTTAAGTCTTAACTTTCTGTTTTCCATTACTAGTGTTCTTGTTTTAACTGCCGTATAATGATATGTGTGATGATCTCTAGTCTCACCTTCTGGTATCATATAAACTAACGTCCTTCTTTTATCTTTCTTTGCCATAGTAACTTATTTACCAATTATACTGTAAAGTAATTAACACTTCCCTGCCACGGTTATCATACCCTGGTAGAACCTCTACAACGTCGTCTAAAGCATTGTTTAGTTTAAACGTTAAGTTGTACTTACCCCAAGTCTTTGATGCACTTAAATCTAATCTATTTAAATCCTCTAAGTAATCTTCTCCTTCTGGTAAAAAGTCATACTGCCCTGGTGCTCTTTCTAAGTTTACTGCATATCTTCCTGCAACTGTAAAACCATTAAACACTTGTTGGTATGTGATTGCTCCCATATACTTAGGCACTCTAGGTTGTTCTGTATCAGTATAAGATAGCATTACACCAAATGGGCCATAGTTGTTGGCAAATCTAAAACCTTGTGTAGAATATTCTCCGCCATTTGCATAAGTGGCATTTGTGAATATATCTTCTGTTACAGCAGGTGTAGTAGTAACTTCGCCCGTGTCAGGATCTGTTGTGGTTACTGCTGGAGTAATAATTACTGTTGTGGTATAACTTGATTGATATTCAATAGTTTCTTCAAAGTCATATTTAAATACACTTATTGCACCAAAGCCAATCTCATACCCTACGCCTTCTTCTGGCATTAAATCTTCATTACCATCAACCCAAGCATCACCAAACCTTTCATACAAGTTTGCTTTTCTAAAACTGTTTCCAATGTTAAAGAAGAACTCGCCTTTTGATAATCCAAATCTCATTGCATTTTGGTCATCATTACCGAATCTCAAACCAAAGTTATAGTTCAAGGCAAATTCGGCATTCACATTCAAATATGCGCCAAAGTTTTCATCTTCGTATTTGTTTTCAGTAGCACCCATAGAGTTTGTACTTTCTGTATTGTAAATGTTTCTTTCACCATCTACACCAAATGCAACATTTAGTTTATTGGAAAGATCCAAATTATTACCAAATCTAACAAAGTCTCTATAACTTTCATTTGCATAAGTAGGATCTTCTACTGTAAAATATTCACCACTGGTATAGTTTCTGCCTACTGTGATATAATCATTTCTAATTGCTACGTTATATCTTTCACCTAATTCTGTACATTCATTTGATTGACCCCAATTGTAATCATAACAGTTATCGTAATCATATTCATAATCAACAAATTTAGCAATTACTTCAAAGTCCATTGCATCTATAATAATTTTTGCTGACTTTTGTTCATAAGTATCTTCTTCATCATTATCATTTCTTGCACTAGCAATAGTATCTTTGAATGATGCTACTTCTAAATTGTTTGATGATAGTTTTATAAATTGATTTTCTATTCCACTGTCTACAATATTTCTCATTGTCAATCCTCTAGTGATTGTGTCTTCAATAAGAACTGTTCCAGCCATTGCTCCAGAGCCATACATAACTCCGTTAGCACCACTTATTACTTTGACTTTTTCGCTTGATGCAATATCGTGTCCAAAGTTGTACCAAGAGCCTCCTGGTTCATTAGCAGGTATACCATTTCTAAATACTGCTGTGTGAACAGTCTGAGCACCTCTTTCATTATAAAAAGCAGATCCTCCATAGCCTCCAGCATTGTAAGTAAATGCAGGTATAATAGCATTTAATATATTTGTATCTGTTGCAGGGTTTGTTTCAACTACTTTTTCTTGTTGACCAACAACTATTACTTCTTCTATATCCGATGCCATTGCATAAGCAATCCACAACGGTGCAGTTACTATTAAAGTAAACTTAATTATGTGTTTGTTAAAAAATTCTTCCATTCTAAATCCTTTTATTAATAGATAAAATTGTGCTGGATGTTGGTAAAAAATCTTTCAACTTCTTATCAACATTCAACACCCCTTTTTTGTTATCATATGACATCCATATCCACTTATCTAAATCATCTGTAGTTGATAGCACTAAGCAATTTTCTAAGAGTGCTTGTTTAAACAGATTTTCTAAATATGTATTTGCTACTAGTAATAGATTGTATTCCTTTGCAGAGTGAATAATATCTATTGCGTGGTCTTCGTTGTCATATTGGATAACTTTTAAACCGTCTGTTAATTGGTCTGTTTGGAAATCTATATCACTGGGTAATATTATAACGTCTTTGTAATTAACAAACCCTTTTGTTTCCTCAAAGGTTTTTGTTAAATCAATTCCGTATTCGATTGCTTGTTGCAAATCGTTGACTGTAATACTATCCAACTGATATGTCTTCCATTCCTGCTGTTCTTAACCTTACAATGTGACCAATTTGCCATTGCTTGGTATCTAACCCTTTCATTATGCCTAAGTATTTGTTTCTTAAAAGACTTATTTGGTTTACTAAACTTGTTAGTTGTACCACTTCATCTTCACCGTCAACAAACTTATCTGCATCTCTACTTGTTAATTGTCTATTATAATTTTCAAGGAACTTTCGGAAGACCTTACTTCTAGTCTTCCTAAGTTCAATGTTAAGGTGTTCGAGGATTGCTTCTATTTCCTGCAATTGGTTAAATCTGTGTTCAGTAATACCTGGTAGTGCCGCTGATAATCTTTCGACATTACCTTTTACTCCACATTCAAACTTGGCTTCTGCTAGTTCGTTTTCATAGTAATCAATACAGTTTACTATTTCTGCTAAACTATCATTTACCTTGTTGTACCAACCTGCCATAATTTAGTCCCATTCCTCGTCTTCTTCTTCCTCGTCAAGACCTAAGTCCTCACGATATAAAGCCAATGCCTCTTTTAAATTTTTATCACAGTCTGTGAACATTTTAATTTCATCTGCATCGAGCATTCCATTTTCTTCGAATACTCTAACAAGATTTTCAGCGGCTTCGACTTTAAGTTTTGCGTCTATGTGTATAGACACACTATCCCAAGTTTCACTCAGTAGTTGTAGATTGTCCATCTAAAGTCTCCTCGTCAATTTCTTCATCTATATCTTCTAATGGGTGGTAATCTCTATTAGGGTTAGTTCCCCATTCGTCCATTACCATTTGTAATTTCTCAGCATCATTCCATTGCTTTCTAAAATGCTTATGCTCTTCGCCTGTTACTGGACTTACATAAAGTAGTTTGTTTCCTACTTTAGTAAATATTTCTTTTGTTTCAAAGATATCTACTAGTCCACTAATTGGTTCTAAGCCTGTGTCGTAAGGTATTTTCAATTGAACTTGTTCAAACGGTTTGCTGTAACGAGATTTCATTACTTTGCATTTCGCCCTAATACCTCTAACATCAGTAACTTTGTTGCCATCTGCATCTTCTTTAAGTTTTAACTTTTGAAGTGCTACAACAATACTACTTGCATATATAAAGCCTTGTCCTCCACTGATTTTATCATCAGGGTCAAACATATCTTGTGATGCATAAGTGTGGTTGGTTGCCACTAGAGCAATCGGATAAGGTGCTAATTGGTTAACAGTATTTCTAATCAATGCTGTTAGAGCCTTAGGCTTTCTACCTAAGTCACCTTTTAGGTCACCCTTATCAAATTGTGCTACGTCAGTAGGTGTTAATAACATACCCAGACTGTCTATTACAAATACAAGTTTAGGCATCTCTTCATATTCTAAGTCGCCATAGTTTGCTTTGTAGTCCTTTAAAAAATCACCAAGTGTTTTAGCAACGTCATCAATCATAGACACACTAATTCTTAATAATTTTTCAGGTGTTGTATCGACATCTAGTGCCTTCAACCAGTCCTCATCTAGAGCATTCTCGGAATCAAATAAAACTACTTGACACCCCATCTGTTGTGCGTTACGCACTAAACTTCCAGAGCATAAGAAACTTTTACCCGACCCGGACTCTCCAGCAAACACACTCACCTTACCCAGTGGGATTCCTTTATGGAAATCGCCACTGATAAGATAATTGAGTGCAAAGTTACCCGTACTAATCCAATCTTGTGGATCGTGGAATCCAGCACTAATGCCTGATATACTTTTAGTTACACTGGTTCTAAATTTACTTAAATCAAAAGGTTTTTGCATTGCACAACCTCCTTAAGATTCAGTAGAACGGTTTCTAATCATTGCCAAAATATCTTCAGTAGAACTGTTGCCGTTGCTGGCAGAAGCATTTTCCTCTACTGGAGTACTTGGAGTTGGATTAGATACACTTTGCACTACGTTTTCATTACTAGTTTCAGAGGCTACGGATTCTTCGCTAGTAGATGAACTTGTTGTAGGAGTTGCTGGTGCAGGTGCTGGAGCCTGTGCAGGTGCTGTTGCTTTTTGAACACTTGTAGTATTCAGTTGCATACCTGCTGGCTTGTAGAAACTACCCCATTTCTCTGGGTCATATAGTTCTCCATTAACACTTGCCTCAAACATTTCCTTGATAACTTGTAGTTCTTGGTCTCCTGGTTGCTTAGGTAAGAACGATTTTAAATCGTGTAAACCGTGTGTATCAACAGCAGATAGTTCTTCTTCTGTTAGAGCAGATTCTTTTCTTGCCCATTTAGAAGTACTGTAGTCTGCATATTGACCTTTGGTTGTTTTTGATAAACGGAAGTCTGTTCCATTTACATAATCTGTTGGAATGTTTTCCATATCTGGATCCATTAATGCACCTTTGATAATATTAAATATCTGTGGTCCAATAATAAATCTTCTAATTGGATTCTCTGGTTTAGTATCTTCTTGTAAAGCATCTTCTTTCACAAATCCTTGAAAGATGTAACTTTTCTTTTTCCAATACTTTCTACCCATATCTTCTAGACTTGGATCTTTGAACCAAGGTCTAACTTCCTGTAATACTGGACATTGTCCACCATACATTTCTACGCACGGTACTTGTACGATAACGGGTCTGGAGTCGCCTCCTTTTATACCAGGGAATGGTAATCTAATCATTAACCTTTCTGTCCAGAACAAAATGTTGTCCGGGTCATTGTCAGGTAAAAATCTTAGTGTTGTGGACTGACCTTCTGCGATATTCCAGAACGGATATACTGCGTTGTCCATTTGTGAGTTGCTACCGCCTGGTTTTGATTCCATCGATGCTAACTTTTGTCTTATTTCAGCCAATGTTGCCATAATATTTTTCTCCTATTTTGCCTTGTTTGTATGGAAACTTTCCATACTGTTGCCTTAATTATATTGCCAAGATAGATAAATGTCAACCTATTTTTTAAAAAAGTTTTTAATTATCTAACAGTATTATTTATATATCTTTAGTCAAATCTTCTATAAAATCGGTAAATTCTTTACTTTCATTTATACTTTCATTTATCTGCGAACCTTGTCCAGACATAATTTTTTTGATTGTGTTTGTTTCAAATTCGCTTAAAGATACATTATTTTTAATCTTTCTAACACTATTGAGTAGTAAGTATTTTAGACTATCGCCTTGTACCATACTAGTCATTTCAGTTAACCATTCTGTAAGATTGGATTCTGGATTAAGTGTTTTAAAGAAACTTTTTGAAATAGCAGTTGTATCTAGTTCTTCATTTACTCTGCTTTCAAAATTTTGTTTTTGTTTATTAAATTTATTAAGTGTACCTAATACACTTTCTATTCTAGAGTCAACAAATGTCTCTTTGAAATAATTCATTAGGTCTTCGTTGTCTTCTTCTATGATTTCGTTTTGTGAAAATACTGCAAGTTCACTTATTGCTCTGGTGTATGTTTTTGCACCTGCTAAAGATTTAAGTATGTCTCTGCTGTTACTTAAATTTTCAACTGCAAGTTTTACATACTCTTCGTTTTCTTCGTTCATTAAGTTTTTGCTCTTTACAGCATTTAAAAATTGTCTTACTGTGGATAGGTTGCCAGTCATTTCTACAATTTGCTCGCCTATTGTGTCGTGGACTTCTCCGCCATTACTCATATGACGTGCCATTGCTCTAGCACCTATCATTGAATTTACTGGAAACTTAAATCTTTCTCCAGCACGTTCTATAAAAATCTTACTGATGTTTCTGCTTCTAGATCCTCTGACGTCTTCGTCTACTTCTTTCTTGTGTCTCACGACAATTTTAACGTCTTGGTCTAATGGTTGGTAACTTGTTTTTCTTGAACCTGATAATTTGCCAAAGCCTTCTTCAACTTTTTTCTTTTCCTTTTTAGGCTTATCGTGTTTATCAATTGTTTTAGTTCCAAAAGTATCTTCTATTCTGCCTTCGTCTTTCTTCTTTTTATCTTTTGCGGCTTTCTTCATTGGCTCTTCTTTATCGCCGTCACCATCTAAATCTAAAAAGTCAGGCTTTGATTCTTCTAGTCCTGCTAGTTTTCTTAATTCATCTATTCCTTCCATTGTTTCTCTCTTAATTTGATAGGCTTGATCCTTTGGTGTAATATTTTTATTAAATATTTTGTACTCGAACTTCATAAGTGAATCGCCTGCTAGTTCTTTAATTCTTTTTCTGATAGGTTCCATTTCTTCTACAGAGTGGGCACCGCCTCTAGCAAGTTTTATAATATTGTCTTCTGGTTCGATTGATATCATTATGTTAGGACTTTCACTGTAAAATCTAGTACTCTCTTCTGCATCAGTACTAATTTTGCCTTCTTCGTTAAACATCTTAATACGAAATCCTAATCCGTTTAAAATATCAAATATATCATTTCCTACTTTCATATAACTATTTATCTAAAGCATTAAGATTGGAAGTGCTTCATCACCGCCTTCATCGTCGTCGTAATCGCCTAAACTCAATGTTACTGAGTCATATACACCTTCGTCAAATGTAGCAACATACTTGATTAGCCTAGCATTTATTATCATACTCATAACTAAATCGTCTGTTTCACCTGGTTTAGCACTAAAACTATTACCTCTACTAACAAAAGTTTTAAGTTCTCTGACTAAGTTTTTACTTTTAATTTTTAATTTACTGCTTTCAATCCAACGTTTTACTTCTAAGCAAGTTTCGACTTTGTTTCTATTTGTGGTATGGAATCCTTTTCTAGACTTTCTAGGTCCTGGTGCTCGTTTGGGTTCACTACAAAACATACCTGGAAACTTTTCTTCGCCTGTTTCTCTAATAACAACTAGAGCGGCTTCACCTATAGCATTATTTTCTACTGTCCAATAAATCTCATCACACCCAGTATCTCTTATTTCTGTGAGTATTTGTCTCATAGTTTTCATCTGTTGTTCTATTGGTGCTTTGTTGTTTTGCCATTCTGCAACTTGTTCCATACTGGGCAATTCAAAAACTGTGATTGCGGCAAAGTCTCCTCCTGTTCCTGTGCTTGGATCTAATGCTATACAATAAATGCTGTCTTTGTTAGGCTTCTTGTACCACCTTACTTGTCCCATACGTTCTATAGGATCTATGCCTTTCATATCTATAAGTACTAAACTGTCTATTAGTGTTTCATCATATATAATAAATTCGCATTCGTGTTCACGTCTAAAACGTTCTTCTCCAATTCTGCCACGTTCTTCTGCCGCCCATTCATCATTTCTGTCTGGATGTTCTTTCCAATGAACTTTGAATGCTTTAAATCCATTTGTGCCTAACTCTTGCTCGTCCCCTTTATGGTCTAATGTGTTACAAGCCTGACTCCAAATGTTAGCAAATGTATCATCATCACTATTAGGTGTGCTGGTAATAATACACTTACCACCTGTTGCTAGTGTGGGTGATAGTGAAGTCCAAAACTCTTTGGCTATTCTGGGTGGTACGAATGCAAACTCGTCTAAGTAAATTAACGAAAGTGACATACCCCTACCAGTATTTTCTGTAGTTGTTGTAGCAACTATTCTACTACCATTATCAAATTGTACACTACCTTTATTGTATTCTACAACACCTGCTCTAATATGATTTGGAACTCCTTCATACGCATATCGTACTCTAGTCATAATCTCACTGGAACCTGTATGTTTATGTGCCGCAATTAATATTGTGCTGTCAGGCACAAACATCGCATACCAAAGCAAGTATCCTGCCGCACAGGTTGTTTTACCAGTTTGTCTAGGTAACATATTGATACTAAATCTATACTGATGATAGTTATCAACTAGAAAGTTTTGAAAGTTGAAAGGTTCAAATGCCATCTCTCCTTTTGTAGGATGCTGTATTTTCATAAAATTCTGCATAAAGTATATAGGTCCTGTCTTTGGATCTAAACATAATGTCAGTTCTTCCATCTCCTCAGGAGTATACGGAGTCTTACTGTATGGCTTCTTTATTAGTTCTGTATTTGCTGTTCCTTTAGGCATAATAGTATTTACCGTATTTTGCTGTTAAAATCATTAACTATGTGTTTAATTATTTTATGATTTACAGTAGGCCCTTGATGTGCTGTGTCTCTCGCTCTATTTTTTCTGTCCCAAAAGTATTTCTCGCCTACTATGTCTATAAGAAAAGGAATTTTTAGATGTGTAGCAAGACTTCCATCAACTGAATAATGTAACACAGGACAATCGAAGTAAGAATCAATTAATTGCTTACACCAAGTTGTATAAAAATGCGATGTAGCATAATCCTGTGACAGTTGCTCGAATAATATTCTCTCATCATCTACTGACCATTTACCTATATTTCTTTGTGTGTCGTCATCTTTAAACAATGTAAAACGTGTAGGATATGTCATACAGTTTATTACTGCTTTTGGTTTTATACCCTTTCTGTATAGTATCTCACAATTTTTTACAGTGAACCAATTACTAACAGCAGGCATTCCTAAATTTATACTGGGTACGCCTGTTTGGGCAGTAAACATAGATGCCATAGTGTCACTATCGTCGACTCCTACTCCATATACCCAACTGCAACCAAAAAACAAAACACTATTTGCCCAATCACAATCATCGAACTCTTTTGCTCTATAGCCTTGACTGTTCAAAGTATAAGAGACTTTTTTGTCTAACCATTCCCAATTAGGGACTGCCTTATTTTTAAATACATAATTATCGGTATTGTCGTTGCTGTCAAACGGAAACACACCAGGGTATTGGTTATGACTCGTGGATTTGCATAAAGCAGGGAATAACATAAATGTTATTTATTGGCTTTTGTAACTGTCTCTTAAATAATTGAGTAGTGCTTTTTTATTATTACCATAAGGATCAAAAGGTTTTTCTCCTTGCTCTGGTTGAGTAACTGTTATTGCAACAGGCTCTGCCATTACTTCACCGTCTGGTCCGTTGTCTACTTCTCCATCTGAATGTGGAGACATTTCTTTTGGTAAGTCGTGTCCAATTAAGGCAAGTAAACGTTTCATTTCTTCCATAGAATCTGCACTTGCTTCTATGCTAACTGATCCGGTGTCTGAAGATTTTTCTTTTCTGAAGTGAACACTTTCGCTGTCGCCTTGCTCTTGTTCTTCGCAACCTCCACAGGCTTCTTCTAGACCTGCTAATTTTTTTACTCTGTTAAGTTCTTCATTCATACTCATATCTACACTCTCATCGAATAGTTGTAAAGATTCTATTGAACCTTCTTGTTTGTTAGAATTTATAAAATCTTCTAATCTTTTCATCATTTGTTTTGTGTGTGCAAACTTTCTGTTATTAAGAAAGTTCACAATAAATTGTTCTTCATCTGTTATTTTATACTCTGGAGGTATACCTCCAAAAGTATTATCATTTACTAATTGTTTGGCATTATCTTTAATCTTTTGCCAATACTTGTCTTGTACATCTTGTTTTACATATGTACCAAATTCATTTAAAAAATGTTCCCAAACTCTTTGTAACTGCTGTTCGTCTGTTATTTGTTGCATTGAAGGAAGGCTATAACCACCTGACTGTCTTTGTCTTTCTTCTCTATCTTTGTTTGTTGCTTGTACAAATCTCAAAAAATTGTCTGCAACTGGCATAGTTGAAAGATATTGAAAGTCTGGCATAGGTGCTTCTGTGAGTTCGTTGCTTTCCATAGGAATATCAATGTCTGCTTCAGCAAACATTTCATCAGCATCTTCTTGTGCCATTGCTAATGCTTCTTCGTGTTCGTCACCGCCTGGAAGTATTTGTTCGTTTGCAAAGTCATCATCTATTTTTGCTAAGTAGTTTTCACTGCCTAGTTCATCAAAATGTGCTTCTAAACTGTCTGGAATAACTTTTAAACCGTAAAAACCGCCTGCTCCATTGTTATCTATATCGCCATCTGAACCTACAACTTCTGCTGTATAACTAATTTCTCCGTCTACGGTGTTGCCATCGTCACCGGTGAACATATAGTCTACTATGCCTTTGTATTCTTCGCCTGGCATCGGGTTCATTATTTTATTCCTGATAACTTCTGAAGTATTAAATTGAAATCTTCTATGCTTTCTGCTTTAACTGTTGTTGGTGATGATACTTGCTTATCATCTGAGTCTTGCTTGGCTTTAATTTTTAATTGTTTCTCTGAATCTCTTCTTTCTGCTTCTTTCTCTTTATCTTTTTTAGCATCTTTTTTGGCTTCTGCTTCTGCTCTTGCGGCAGATATAGCCTGGTTTACTGTTTCTGCTGGAGATTGTCCAGTGTCTTTAGCAGTATTCCACATAACTTTTGCTTTACCTTGAAAACTATTTCTAATCTCTGGTGTAATACCTCTTGCATCTGCTGTTCTTAGTGCATCGTTAATAGCAAGGTTTAGTGAAGCAGATGTATGTTTAGTTTCTTTTTCTTCGATAGGTGCCTCATCATTTTCTGCACTATTCATCATTTGATCCTTGTGCATTTGTTGGTCTTGTCTTTGAAGTCTAGTAACATCGCCCATTCCGCCTTCTACATATCTCAGCAATAAACTTAACGGCTCTCTTAATGCACCTGATAAGTTTGATGGGATGGCTTTTCCTGCCAATGCGTGTTCTATTCCTCTTTTAGCATACATTGTTTTTTGAGCATCGTCGCCCATTAACTTTCTCAATGCCGCTAATTGTCCACCGCTTAGTTCTGGAATATCTGAAGTTGTAGTAGCAGTATCTACTGCTGGCTCTTCAGTAATTGATTTGTCAAATTCGTCTATCCTCATTTTGTCAATCCTTGATTTATTTCAACATACTTAGGCTCTGGACCATAGTTGTGTTGACGTTGCAGAATGTCCATAAGTGGTTTTAAGTTATCACCCATAAGTTCATCCTTTGTAGGATATGAACTGTAATACTCTGATCCTCTGCTGTCCTTTAATGCTTGAATCTTTTTCATCATTTCTTGATTTAATTCGATTCCGTATAAACTTAGGTCATCAACTAATATTTGATTAATCTTTTCATAACCTAAACTTTCGCCTTTTGCTTTTGGGTCAGCATTTTCTAATTCGTAATGTGCTTGTTCCTCTTTGTTTAACTCTGCATCTTCTTGGCTAACAGTTCTACCTTCATCGTTTTCCATTCTGTCTGCTTCTACTTCGTCAACATTTGTTCGAGGACTATCAACTTGTTGTACTATGATTTGCTCTGGGTTTATGCCAAAGTCTAATGCTAATAGTACTTCTAATAATCTTTCATTGATTGGGTATTTTAATACAACATCTGTACTACATACTTCAACAGGACCGTCTAAAGGTCTGTTTTTAAAATCAATTGGGTTCTTTTGTATTGGAGTTCTCTTCCAATCTGATGCACTCTCAAATTGATATTTTGCTAGACTTCTTTCTAACAAGTTCATATCATCTGCATTGCACTCCATTGCAAACTTAATTCTGTATGCAATAGTCTTACTAAAACTTTCGCTTAGTATTTCTTTAAAATTTCTAGTCATATCTAAAACTCCGTATAAACTTATTTATCATCTTTGTTGATAAATTTGAGTAAGTCGTTCCTATTAAAAATCTGTTGATTTGGGTTATTTGCTTGTTCTGGATCCAAGTCTTGGTCAAGTTTTTGTCGTTTAAGTTGTAAGTCTACCATTTTTAATTTCTTATCTATCTTAGTACTTTTACTGTCTAATGCTACTTTTAGCATATTTGCGGCGTTGTCAAATATTCTTCCTGCGTGTACATCTTGTACATTCATACCTAATCGCATAAGTTCTTCATAACTTTCCAAAGCCTTAGTAGCAATATCATCTAACTCTACATCTGCAGTTGTAAGTCCTTTGACTTGTGGCAATGCTTCGTTAATACGTTCTGCTAGGTCTAAAGCATCATCGACTTCTTGTTTTGTAGCAGGAAGTTCAACAACTTCTTGTTCAACTACTTCTGCTTTTTCTGTTACCTCTTCTATTGGAGGTAGATTAAATTCTTCTTCTAGTCTTTTTGTCATTTTCTTTTTCTTTTACCTGCATTAGCAAACATATGACTTTCATTTAACACTCTAAAGTGTATGCCTTTACGTTTGCACCACTCGTGGGCGGCTTTCCATTTTGCGGCATTTAAAACAACACTTGCTTTTTGAGATTGACTTTTTGCACTCTCCATTGTTGTTTGGGCACCTGGTTTAATTTCTATAACTTCAACCTTGGTACTGCCTTTCTTGTCTTTGTATTTAATCGAAAAGTCTGGAACGTACACCGTAAACTTGCCCGTCATTGGATTTTGATATGGTATTTTTAAGTTTTCACTTGCCCATTCGAGTACATAAGGGTGGTCATCGCACATACGCATAAAGGCTAATTCCCAACTACTTCTGTAATAAGGATTCTTTTTACCTACAAACTTTTGTGGATTTTTAGGAGTGTAAACACCTTGTGCAAATTTATTTGCCATAAGTTACCCCTTGATTAGATTAGACACTTCTGTTGGTGTTGTTGCACTCTCTACTATTTGAACGTTTTTATCACGTTTGGCATTTATAATCTCTTTGCCTAATTCTGTAAGTACTATGGTATTGCTTACAATGTTGTAAGTGTCTGTGAGTTGTTTATTGTTTTCCAGAGTACCTTGTTTTAGTGTTTCTACAGTTGCTCTTGCTGTTTTTTCAGAGTAACCATTTGTAACAAATGTATCAATAGTTTGATTCATTTGATTTATGTTGGGGATAGGTTCGTTAAAAAAGTTTTCGTCTAATAAGTCTTTACTGGTTTTTTGTACCTGTAATTTCTCACCTGTAATACTGACTTGCTTATAATGGTGATTCTTTTTAATTATTTTGCTGTCTACACCAAAGTTATTAAATATTTCTGACATAATTAACCACCAAACAATTTGTCTTTGATTTCATTCTGTGTTTTAGCAGTTGCTTCTGCAAATTCACTTTCCAGTCTATCGTTTGCTATTTGTCCTGCACTGAGTATTGCCGCACCAATTGTGCTGTCATATAACCTTTCAAAGAAACCTCTGCCTTCATAATCTCCTGGTTGGACACTTGTTACATCAGGATTGACAAGTCCTTTGCTCGGCTGTAATTGTTGTGATGTTCTAGGAGCACCTGTAACTGCCTTCTGCGACTCGTTGTTTAAACCTTTAATTGCACCTGCTCCTGGTGAGTTATCATTGCTACCAAAAAGAATACCTTTGATAAAATCATTTATTCCATTAGTAACACCGTCAATAAAATCTTCTACCAGTCCGCCTATACCTCCGTCTAAACCTCCTACTTGTCTAAAAAGTAAGTTGCCAACTGGATCGAATATAGGAGCAAAACGTTCTTTTTCAAAATCGTCCATCTTAACTTCGAAGTCTGGACTTATTAGAACTTTTTCAAAACTGAAGTCTAACTGTAGTTCTTGTAAATCACTGCTTGAATAATCATTAGCACTCTGCGTAAAACTGTTGAGTGTAGGATTTATAAAGTGTGTTACTGATACTTTACCGCCTGAGTACTTGTAAAAGTCTATTCTATCTATAAGATATTTGTCTCTGTGTATGTCTAAACCTGCAGAGCCTGGATTCCATAATCCGTTATTACTGGCATTTTGGTCTGCCATAGGTAATGTTGTATCTAAGTCTTGTTTAAATCCGTTTAGTTCTTCAGAGTATCCTCTACCGTCCATATAATGATAATTGTGATATACGGATAAAAATCTCATCCAGTTGTCGTGAATATCATCGTGAACAGTTAATGCCAAGTTACCATACTCTAACCCTGTCTGAGAGATACGTTTTCTGTTGTATTGGTTTAGTACTTGGTTTCTATATGTGATTTGCGGAAACTGAAAAGTTTTAATTAAGTTGCTTAACTTAAAATGTTCGCTAATATCTAAATTTAAAATACCATAGTTAGGTATCACATTGACGAAGTATGCGAAACTTTGTCTGGGAGGTGTTCCGCCACCGTTTCTAAAATGTGTGCCTAATTGGGTTTGGGCGTGACGGGGGCCTGCTAAATAGGCCCCTGTGCTAATGTTGTGCCTAGACCTGAACTCCATTAAGTTGCTCTTGGTCTAAAATTAAACGCCTGTACCAGGTGTAGTTGGTAAAGGTGCCGCTATTGGGAATGGATCTCCTGCTTGTACTTTTCCGCCTAATGTGTTAGGCCCTGCAACGTGAACAGCATTATCATATCTGATTTGCATATCAACTGTGACTGGCTCACTTGTTGAGTAGTCGTGTTCGCTGTAGTTAGTATTAATTAGGAAACAACCTTCTAGTTCCCATTGCTCAGTTGCTTCTGCGTTAGAGCCATCTAATACCTGAATTAACATATCAAATTTATAGTCTGATCCTGATATTGCTGATGTTTGCTCAAAGTGGTTTAACTGTCTTTGAACTTGCTGTCCAACTAAAGCAGAAACTTGGTTAGTAATATCATCCCTTATAATGAGTGATACTGGTTCCCAAGTATGCTTACCTTGAACGTATGCTCTAGAGTTATAACTGTCAATGGTTACTTCTTCATAGCCTAATGTAGGTCTTGTTACACTTACAACATTACTTGTAAGTTCGTCAGATCTACCACCGGCTCCAAAACCCGTCATTATGACTCTAAATCTATAACGTAATTTTGGTTGGAGGATTCCCAGACGATTACCATCAATTGGTACACCGAATTTATCCTTTGTTACTGCCATTTCTTTTTCTCCTAGGAAGAACTTAAATGTTCTTATATATGCAATTATTTATCTTATTTCACTCAAAAAAAAGCGGCACCTATTAAGTACCGCTTTAATTGTTACTCCTACTGTAACTTTTTTAAGTCTTAACTACCTGTTTGACCTAATGTACTTTGAATTCTTATCGGAACATATATAAACTCAACTGCTTTAGTTGGTTGTATTGCAACGTCTAAGTATAATTCGTTTCTATTAATTCTTGCAGTAGTGTTATTCGTTTCGTCACAAACTGTGATAAAGTCAAATACACCTCTTAGGCTTACAAGTTCTGATAATAAGTTATCAGCAACTCTTTTAACACCTTGTCTAGTTATAGAATCATTTGGTTCAAACAAGAATGGTTTTACACCAATATCTAATTGATATCTAATGTAGTTAATCAATCTTGCTACGTTAATTCTATCTAAAGCACTAGAACTTGGATTTAGTGTTTTCTGTCCAAATACTGCTAGACCTTGTCCAGGGAAGTTTCCAATTGGGTTAATTTTATTTGCGTAAAGAGTGTCTCTTTGACCTTCACTTAAATTAACTACTTGGAATTCACTAGTTGCTTCTGCAACATAACCAACTGAAGTAGCATTTTGTACTAAACCTCTGTTGAATCCTGCTGGAGCAAACCACTGATATGCTACCTGGTCATTGTATGCTAATGTTCTTAAAGCAATGTGACTTGCTGGAACAACAACATTTGTGCCGTCTAAGTTAGTTGTTAAACCGTGTGGGTAATGAACTGCCGCATAGGCTGAACTTGAAACAAGTCCTTCTTTACCGTTCTCACCTGCACTATTGGCATTGGTTGCCCAATTTTGAAGACTTAATGAACTACTGTCTAAAGTGAATGGAGCATCTGCTAAAATAAATGCAACTTCTTTTTTATCAGTGTTTAATGTAATCATCTCGTCTAGTAAGCCTGGGAAGCCTGGAGCAGAAATAACATTAAAGAAGTTAGTTTCACTTCTAATGTCTTGGTCACCTGAAAGTTCTGATGCCATTTTTGTTTCTACTACACGTCTAACTGCGTCGTTTCCACTATACATACTACCGTCGTTTTTGTTTCCACTTGCTGTTACCCAAACGTCACCAACGTTTGTACCTGCTGGAGTATAATCAATTTTATACTCTTTTACGTTTTTACCACTATATCTAGTGTTCCAAGCCAATATTCCAACTGCTTTAGTGCTAGCCTGTGTTGCGTCTGCATCTAAACTTGATGTTGGTGATTGTCTCATATCTTTAAATATAATACCATCGCCTGTTACTTGGTCTGTATTATCAACTTTAACCCACGCACTTGTGCTAGAATTCCATTTGTAAATTGCTGGTTGGTCAACTGCGTCTGAATCAACCCAAAGGTCACCGTTTACCAAACTGCTTACGCCGTCTGCTTTCTTGGTTGGCTCTGATGCTGTTACGTTTACGTCATAGTCTGTGCTATATGAAGTCCATCCTACACTAGGTTTGTTGTATAAAATATCAACATTACTACTAGTATCGTACCATAGTTTACCATCTGTTAATGTTCCAGTTGGGGCATTTGCGTCTGCACTATAAGTTAATGTAGTGTCACTTGATGGATTTTTCCAGTTACTGTAAATACCTGCTGTTATGTTTATATTGGTAGGTCCAAATCCGCCAACGTTACCTGCTCTAACTCTGATATCTCTACCTGTTGAACTAGTTAAAGTAACTTTACCGCCAACATTAGAAGCAACAATGTCACTTGATGCTGTACTGAATGCTGAGTTGAAGTCTTGAATCATATCATCAACACTTGCGTTGCCGTCTGCGTCACTGTCTGTTCTAAACTGAACATTGATGTTACTGCTTGATGTTCGACTGTCATTTACGATAATACTTACTGTAGAACCTGTATGACCTGTTAAACTTATTGCTGTATCTGTTAAAGCATTTGATCCTTGTACTACTAAAGTACTAGAACCATTATGTCTTAAAATTTCTAATTCTCCTGCTAATACAGGATCATCGTCACCGTCTTGATTTCTGTTTGCAATGTATGTGCCTGATGCAACACTATTACCGTTTGTTGTAAAATAGTTATGCGTACTGCTCCATACTTCTGGATTTACTAAACTAAATGCACCAGTTGATGAATTGTAAACTTTAACGGCAATGTTTGAACCGTTGTTTAATGTATCATACTGGAATAATAAATCTCCGTTTGCTAAAGCACCACCACTGTTCTGTGTGGTTGGTAATGAAGCGAAACTTGCCATTTGGAAGTCTTTGCTAACAACATCTTTGAAACTTGTTTCGTTTGTTGTTAATTGATACCAAGTATCTGAATACTTAAGATAGAACTTAATCAAACTACTTGCCGCACCAGCACTTGTCATTGTGACAACTGCTAAAGAGCCATTCTGTAATACAGACGCCTTTGGTGCACCACTACTAGCGATTTGGTCTTTTGAAAGTACTGTGTAACTTGCAACGTCCCATTTACTTGTAGTTGAGTTGTATTGTTTAATTCCAAATTTTGAATTTGGTGTGTCGAGCCATATAGCACCATTAGTTGGTGATACTGTTGGAGCATTAACAGAACCTGCTAAGTCTCCTAAGTCTATATCTGCTCTTAGTATGTAGGCTCTGCTAGAGATACCTAAAAAACTGTGAGCGGCTAATAAGCCGTACTCATTAATTGCTGATCCGTGTTGTTGTGAACCACCAGATGAATAAAAAAGAGGATCTCCATAACTCTGAAGTAACTCTCTTTGACTTGTAATCAGTTTTAATTTACCTGCCTCAGCGGCTGTAGTAAAAGAAGCAGTTCCACTGCCATCTGGATTACTTTTGTCTTGTTTTGTTGCTATAATTAGCAATGGCACCGTACCTTGTGAGGCCGGCGTGTAAAACGATTCGTCTGTAGTGGTTATACTAACACCGGGGGATGTCAATGTAGCCATAATTTTCTCCTAATAAAAACATTTTTAATGTTACTACTATTTACCTAAATCTGTTGTTTTAGTGCGGTATTAGAATATAGCAGAACTGCTAATTTTTAAAAATTATGATAAATAACCGATTTTATACTAAATCGAAGTTTTGGTGTGGTTTTTGTTCTGTTGCAACGTAATCTGTGTTAATTTTCAGTACTTCAGAATCAAGGTCTTCCAGTGTGCCGTTGTTGTTTATAACGTCATCAAATTCATAACCTACCCAATCCCATTCACTTGAATGAACGTGTCTATAATTGGTATTCATTATGTGCAATGCTTTAGGATCTCCAGTATTTGCCTTGACAGCATAATCGTACCATTCTGGTATGTTTCCTCTTATAACGTGATAAACTTTGCCGCCTAGTTTCTTTATAAAGTCTAATTCATTTACAAATCTACAATCACTTATGATTACACACTTGTGGTTTTTATGCTGTTGAAGTATTCTATATTCTAGACTTGATAACCAAATATCTTTATTAAAGTGGTCTCTTAATACATCTGTTCCTATAAGTTGTAATGCTAATCTAGGTGTAAATCCTTTTATACCTAACTTGCCGCTCCAGTATAAATCGATAGTTTCTCTAAACTCTCTGCTTTTTTGACTTTGACCTTCTAGTAATTCTCTATCCCAACCAAATATACTTGCACATACACTTTTGAGAGGTCCTGCAAAACTTTCTTGAACACAACCGGTTTCAACCAATTTTGTGGCTACCGAGTCTTTGCCCGAGCCTATAAATCCTACTAAACCGATTATTCTATTTGACATTATCCAATTACAAAGCCTAAATGTTTATTTCCTTCTTCCATATTGTTTATAGCCGCCAATAGTCTTTCTTTGTCAGCCATTGATTCCTGTTTTAATGCATCACCGTTAAGTGTAACTGCTCCACCTGGTCCAGGTAAACCGCCTGGGAATTTACTTCTTGCTTCTCCTAACATCATTTTACATTCTGCTAAGGCCCAATCTGCAATCCAAGGTTTCGCATAATTGTCGTTAAGCAATATTTCCTCAGGTACATAGTTATATACTCCAATGGAAATATCTTCTTCGTGTTTAATGGCTCTTAATATTTTTAAAACTTTAGTATTTGGATTAAATGTAAAGTCGTACTCACTACCAAATATTCTTCCTAATGTTTCTTTGTATTGAGCAAATGCATCAAAAACTGCTAATCCGCCAATTTGTCCTGCTTGTACCATATACATATTATGGAATGCAACATCAAATGGATCAAAGTTAGTGCCACCTGTTGATGTGGAACTTACTCCTCTTCTATAAACTTTTCTAACATTTAGTACTTCTGCAGGCAAACTGTATTCTTGAACGTCTACTAGAGTAGATAAAAATACATAACTTTCTTCACTTGCAACGTCACTACGAGACCTTAATATATCAACTGCTTTGGATATAGCAAGATTATAGTGTTCTGGATCTAATTCTACATCAACCATACCGTCGCCTAAACGAAGTTTGATTTCAGTTATTAATTTATTTTTGTTGGTCTCGGATGAACTCATACAAGTATTTATCTAAAACGTTGTTAGCAAAATAGTATGTTCATTTATTCTACCGTTCATTTTAGTACCAGTAGTTGTTAGTTCGTCGAAACTTTTAGCAAATTTAGTTTTTGCTTTACCTGTCCAGTTGCTAATCTGCTCTGCTGGCTTACGCAATGTCTTTTGTACACTTTCTTTTTCATCGAAATCTTGTATAGTTGTGCCTTTGACCATTAATCCTGCACCTGGTCTATTCATTGCTTTAGGGTCTTTGCTTGTTGCGTGGTATACACCTATCTTTCTATTCTTTGTGTTGTATACCCATAGTTCATTGCAGTTAACGATGTCTGTGGGTGCGACAGAAGCCAATCCTAACTCACCGAAGGCTTCCAAATACTTTAATTTTTTAATAATAGAATCTTTGCTTCTTGCCCTAGGCTTTCTTGCTTTACGGTTTGACTTTGCTTGATTTATAACTGTGTCACAAGCAGTTTCAATCTTTTCAAAGAATGCCAAATAGTCTTTTCTCATTTTGACAGTCATAAAATTGTAGCCTTCTTTGATATCTTCATCTTGCCACTCAACAACTTCTTTTGCTTCTGCTTTAGCACACTCATAAGATTCTGCAATCAGTTTGGCGTGGTTAGCCTTTACAGCAGGTTGATACGACAACATCATCTTGTATGGATCAAAATCTTTAACAGTTTTGTCGCCTGAGATAAAATCATCCAAGTATGCTTCAAAGTCTCCCAGCAAGTCTGTAATCTGTTCTTGCATTCTATCTTTGATAGTAACAATCTTGACTTGCTTTTTCTCTTGCTTTTCTTTCTTTTCCAAAATTGCTGTCTTGCCTCTTGTAATCCATTCTAATTTACGTTTTTCCAAATGTTTTTTGAAGCCTTCACTTAGATATCCTAGTTTGGCTTCTATAAAGAATGAAGTGCCACAGGCAGTAAATGCCCAATCTGGATTTGCTAGGATAAGTTTTATGTCTTCCTTATCCCACTCTGATTTGTTCTTTATCCAATTCTTTGCCGCGGCAACTGTTTGTTTACTTTTAATCTCTGTTCGAACAAAGTACTCGCATTCTTTAAATGCTTTCTCTCGTTCTGCAACATCAGTCAAAAGTTTAAGTGTTTTCCACTCTGGTTCTTTTGTGATAAAGACTGAACGTGTTTTAGTTTTTCTTCTTGGCATCTACTATTTTTATCTCTACTAGTTCATTTTTGACTATAAACTGGATCCATTCGGGCCAATTTTTAAATCCTAGTATATTTTTAGGATTTTTAAATGCGTTCTTTTCAGCATAGAATTCGCTTATCTCAACTATGCCTTCCGCTTTACCCAAAGTACGTCCGTGTTCGTAGCCTTTGTTATAACAGTAAGTCGAATAAAGTGCACCTATTAAAGTGAATGCAAATATCGTCGTTTCCATAAATGTTCTCCTGTTATGGTTATTATATATGCCTTTGGGCACAAAGTCAATACAAAATAGAATCGAAGAACGATAAATAGTGTTATGCCTAAAATAAGTTTATGGAATCCGGAAAAGACAAACGACTACTACTTTACAAGTAGAATAGTCGGTGAGCATCTATTCTCAGGTGGCACAGGAATATTTGTTCACAAGTATTTGGGTGTTGCGGAAGATGTATCAGATGGAAATGACTATACTCAGAAAAGTCCTTTGAACTATTACGACAGTGATGGTAATAAAAGAACTGGAGAGTCTGTAATACAAGATTTATTGTTTTTAGAAAACAGAGATAGAATTTACAGTCAAGATGTTTATGAACTTAGAGGAGCCTACGATATAGGCGATAGTGATTTTGATATGACACAGTTTGGATTATTCTTATCCAACGATACTGTGTTTATAAATTTCCATATCGAAAGTATGGTAGATGCTTTGGGCAGAAAGTTAATGGCAGGTGATGTAATTGAGTTACCTCATCTAAGAGATGATTTATTACTGGACGACAGAGAAGAAGCAATTAATAGATTTTATGTTGTTCAAGATGGCAGTAGACCAGCATCAGGATTTGATCCAAGATGGTGGCCTCACTTATGGAGAGTCAAGTGTGGACCAATTACAGATTCACAAGAATACAGAGATATTATTGGAACTGGAGAAGAAATTGGTGACCTTAGAGATGCTATTAGTACATACCAAGATGAGATTGATATCTCTGATGCTATTGTGCAACAAGCAGAAAATGATGTTCCATATGACGAATCATTCCAAAAAGGTGCACACCTTTATATCAATGAAGATTTACCCAACAAGCCTATTATAGGAACTGTTGAAGGTGCGCCTAATGGTGTAGCATTAGTAGGTAGTGGAGAAAGTTTCCCTGTTTCATCTAATGATGATGACTACTTCCTAAGAACAGACTTTACACCAAACAGATTATTTAAGAAACAAGGTACTAGATGGGTTAAAGTACAAGACGATACTAAACAAAGTTGGAACAATGCTAATAGAATTTTAAGTTCATTTATTAATAACGACAGCATAACTACACAGTCAGACGGTAGTACAATAGATGAAATGCAATTTGTTAGTAAAGTTGTAAAACCTAAAACGGATAACTAAAATGAAAATATATGAAGTAGCAGATAAAGTAGAGAAAATGAAGAATAAACTTTATGACAAAGAGCAGGCATTAGAAACTGCTAGAAGCATAACCAAAGATATTAAATATGCAAATACTCATATGGAGATTATTAGTAAGTTGGGTACACTTGCAGAAGAACAAGGTTTAGTTTTAGACGAATACCAAGAAAGAAGAGTGTTTCAAGTGGCTAATAAATTAGAATCAGAAATTTACGAATTAGAAGAAGTGTTTAAAGATGCCATTAGAGATTTAAGAAACAAAATAGATGATATGGAAGAAGAATGAAATATTGGTATGACGAACAGTTAAGAAGGTACATACTTCAGTTTGTGAGAATATTTGCAAACTTTAAAGTTAAAGAAGGTGGTAAAGGAACACAAGATCCTTACTACAATCAAGTGCCTGTTAGATATGCCGATATGAACAGAATGGTTGCACATATACTTAGACAAAACTCTGAGAATATGATTAATAGCACACCATTTATTGCTTGTTCTATTCAGCAGTTAGCAATAGCAAGAGATAGAACACACGAGCCAAACTTTGTTGATAAGAAGCAAATAACTGAAAGAAAATTTGACAAAGAAACAAACAGTTACACTACGTTACCTGGTAATCAATATACTGTAGAAAGATATATGCCAGTACCGTATAATTTAACAATGCAAGTAGATATATGGACTCCTAACACTGACACCAAAATGCAGTTGTTAGAACAGATACTTGTATTGTTTAATCCAACAATTCAAATACAAGCAAATAATAATCCGTTAGATTGGACAAACATTGTTGAAGTCGAACTTATAGATTTACAATGGACCAGCAGAACACAGCCTGTTGGAGTAGATGAGCAGATTGATATTTCATCACTTACATTTACTTTACCTATTTGGTTAAATCCACCAGCAAAAGTTAAAAAACAAGAAATAGTAGAACAAATAGTTGCTGACATAAAACTTGTAGATAACTTACAAGAGTTAGGCTACGATGACGATGTATATGATTTCTTTGGCGATATAGAAAATGCCGCCAGTGTTATTGTAACACCAGGTAATTATAGAATCGGTGTGTCAGGAACAGACGTACAATTACTTTCACAGGACAGTTTATCAATTAAAAAATGGAATGAAGATTTGATAGATGCATATGGTAAACTTAGAGATAGTGTTAGTATTTTAAAATTAAGACAATCTAATGACCACGAAGACCATACACAAGACATAATAGGAACAGTTACAGCACATTCATCAGATGCAGACAAACTTACATTTACAATAGACCAAGACACATTACCAGCGACAACATTGAGTGACATAGCAAAAATTATTGATCCACAAGTAAATTATCCAGGAGACGGCACACTTTCTCCTGTGTTTGATGGGCAACGATATCTAATTACCGAAGAAATATCAGCATCAGGATATCCCAATTGGGGAGTAGATGCACAAGAAAATGATATAATTCAATACAGTCAGTCGTCGTCCAGTTGGGTAGTTGTATTCGATGCCAGTTCATATTCAGGTACGGTGCCTGTTATAAAGAACTTAAATACAAACAAACGTTATAAATTTGTGAGTAATCAATGGATATCCGTTTACGAAGGAGAGTACAACCCAGGGTTCTGGAAACTGGTGCTTTAGTAAAAATAGGCGCAGGAGCAGTTTTCATTTCAAAAAGCACAGGGCGATGCCTCTTACAGTTAAGAAATAATAGTAATAAAAGAAACAACAACACCTGGGGTCTGTGGGGTGGAATGGTTGACGAAAATGAAACACCATTAGAATGTTTACATAGAGAACTCACAGAAGAAATAGCAGAATATCCAGGCATACTTAAATTAAACCCTATAGATGTTTTTAGAAGCAAAGATAAAAAATTCATATATTACAGTTTTGCTTGTATAGTAGAAGACGAATTTATACCTACCCTCAATGAAGAAAGTGCAGGATACTGTTGGGTAGATATTGGTAAGTGGCCCAAGCCACTTCATTCAGAAGTTAAAAAAACATTAGACAAAAGCGGAACTGAAAAACTTAAACTTATATTGGAAATAAATGGATAACAACGATAAAATAATTTTAGTTAGTTTGCAAAGATCCGGAAGTACAAAATTATCTGTTGTATTAAATCATACACTTATGACCAAGTATCCGTTTTACTTTAACAATTCTTTTTTAAAACCTTTTTACGGAGGTGCTGATAAGTATGGTAGATTTGAATTGCCTACTCTTATACAAGTTCAAAAAGGTTTAGAATGGCTACATCCACAAAAGATGACTAGCAAATTTACTTACACAATCAAAGGAGATTATGTTGATGTAAGGTATGGAGATGAAACAAATTCCGGATTGGCTGAATTACCTACAAGATGCGAGTTCTTAAAGTACTTTGCGATAAATAATATGCACCAACATTACAAGCATATAGTGTCTGGATTTCAAGATAGAGAGACACTATTAGAATTCAAGCAACAAGGCTATAGATTAATTGGTACCTACAGACAAAATAAATGGCATCAATTTTTAAGTTATAATATAGCAAAACACTCAAAATTTATATATTACAAAAACGAAGAGTTACACGAAGTACAAAAACAAATAAGGCTCACAGAAGATGACATAGTGTACTTTAAAGAACATTTAGATAAGTACGATAGTATAAAGGATATACTAGATGAAGAAATTACTTATGAAGAGATTACAACCGACATCGACAAGGTGTCCCACACACTAAACACAGACTTAATCGAGGACGATGATTTTATAGCAAGTCAAAAAATCAATTCCGTATCTAGAAGTAATTTGTTTGCGAACATAGATGAAGCAAAGGAGTTATTCGATTGGCAGGTAAAATATTAGACTTTAAACTGATTAGGTTTAAAGAAAGTTTAGAAAAGTTTAACAAAACAAATGTTATACCAGACGAATACCTTACGGGTATTTTAAATATAGAAAACTTAAAAGAGCATTACTACGCAGACTTGTCTGATGGTTATAAAAAAATATTTGCTAATTTGCAAAGAAAACTTACAGGTAAATTGAGAAAAGATAAACATAATTTACACGAAACATTTTCTGAAGAGTATGCAAACTTAATGCAAAATTTAAGAACTAGAAAGGATATATTTGTATTTCCTTCTCTTATGAAAAAATATAGAAAAGATATAAATCCAGCAAGAGCATTGTATTTTGAAATATCAAATCTAATGTTACACTTTAATAGTGATGACGAAAGACATATTTGGTTACTAGGATTGTTTAAAGAAAATACTTGGCGTCAAGAACTTATTCATAGTTGCTTACTAGACGTACAAAATATAGACAACTTAATTTCTAAATACTTTCATCATATGAAAAAAGAAGGTAACGTAAGTCTAGAGATGTTACATATTATAGAAATACGCAAGGACTTAAAAACTTATGTTGGAGTGTTCGATGACTTCGCACAATTTGATTACGGTGACTAATTACTTGTAAAGTTTACGTTGTTCGCCGTCGAATAAAGGAGTATACATTCTAACAGGAATCTCTTTACCTTTCACTTTAATTTCACCTAAATTACCAAATGATAAATTTGGACATTGCAAATAAGTAAACTCAGAAACAATAATTGGAACATCTTCCGCTCTTGTCTGTGCTTCTAATCTAGCACCTAAGTTTACAGCATCGCCTACAACACTATAATCCATTCTTGCTTCACTGCCCATATTACCTACAATGCAAGGACCTGTGTTTACACCTGTGCCAAATTTTACTCTAGGTAACCCACGTTCTTCCATTTCCTTTTCTAATTCGTCACCTAGCAATTCGATTTCTATTGCAGTCTTAACTGCCATCTCGGCGTGGTTATCACACGGTATTGGCGCATTCCAAAATGCCATTATACAATCACCCATATACTTGTCTATGGTTCCGCCGTTGGCTAGTACAATTTTTGTCATCTTGTCTAAGAATTCATTTATGAGTTCTACTAATCCTTCTGGGTCATCTTCCTTCATATATTTTTCTGATATAGGAGTAAAGCCTACTATGTCAGCAAACATAAAACTCATCTCTTTCCTGTCGCCACCTAGTGTCATTAAACTGGGATCTTTTACAATCATATCTACATACTCGGGAGATATATAGTTTCCAAACTGTCCTTTGATTTGTTGTCTCAATTTAAACTGTTCATAGAAATTATTAAATGCTGATTGTGTGAATATTAAAAATGAACTTAAAACTGGAAATGTTGCATCAAGTAATACTAAACTGCTGGTATATCTATACACACTAAAGTATGCTATTGCACTCATTAAAATTAAAGACATAGGAGCACTTGCCCATATAGGTGCTCTCTTAACCACTAGTGTGATTAAAATCATACTCATTAAAGCAACTAAGACTTCATATAACGCACTCAATTGACTTCTTTGTATATTTGATCCATCGATAAAATTCTGTAGCATAGCGGCTTGTATCTGTTGCGGATATAAATTTCCACGTGGAGTTGGAACAGGATTAGCAATACCCTCTGCTGTTACTCCTACAATTACCCATTTGCCCATTAAGTCAGGTATGCTTTCTGCACCTTCGTATTCTATTTCCTGGAAGTCATTGTTAAAACGTATGTAAGCAGTACCATCGGGTTTTGTTACTATAGGATCAAAAGGTGGAACAGCAACTTCTTGTATTCCTATTTCTGATGTTTTAATAATGTAACTGGGTTTGCCCGTGTGTACTCTCAACATTTCAACTGCAAAACTAGGATATATTTTATCCCCTACAGTAATAGCAAGTGGGTATGTTCTTGTTTGATTGTCTGGTTGTGGTGCTGATGCATTTACTCCTTTACCGTTACTTGCTGATTCTAACTTGTCTACATTAGTAACCAAGTTGGGCCAAGTAAGCAAATAATCTTTTGCAGGAACTGGGCCTATTGTGCCTGTGCCTATATGTGGACCTGTAGACTTTATACCTTTAACACTTGGTGTTTGGCTTAATACATTATAGTTTACCGGATTCTTTCTTGCACCAGGAACATTCATCACGTTCTGATTCATCATACCTGCAAAACTTTCATCTCCCTGAAACCTATCTGCTTCTGGAAACATTA
>Ga0181389_1000031_pt1 | contig 45485 bp, 52 predicted proteins | sample 12SPOviralmetaG_FD_130121 | JGI IMG/M metagenome (GOLD analysis project Ga0181389, IMG submission 130121) | Marine viral communities from the oligotrophic San Pedro Time Series (SPOT) site, San Pedro Channel, CA, USA - 12 SPOT_SRF_2010-06-29 | ecosystem: Environmental > Aquatic > Marine > Strait...
CATGAAATACCATTATGTGCACAATGTATACAAATACAATACGAATTATTATGACAAACACATGGATATTTTATGGTAATGACCATAACGGAATTAAAACACTTCATTTCATTAAAGAATGTAAACGCCCTGAGGCTACAAAAGAATATAAAGAAATGATGCAACTACTAGAAAATGATACCTATTACACAACAGGTTATATGACTAGTAAAGCATGGAATAAAGAAAACCAATATATAAAAGTAATACAATGAACACACTAATTGAAAGCATATCGTCACATCTAATTGAAGAAATTGATGAACACATTGATAATGCAATTAGCTGGCAGCTTGACGAAAGCGAGCTTGATGGCGATGACTTCTATGAACTAGAATTAAAAGTAAAACAACAAATATTATTTTCACTAATTAAAAAAGTAACAAAATGAACATTTACACTAAACTAGCAAAGCTACTAGATGTGGCACAAATTACTGATGACTTCAGAGGAAGTCCTGACCTTGAGATCGGTGAGTGGCATACAGCTGATAGTTATGACATACACGTTATGACTAACGACCCGCGCAATATACAATTTGACTATGATGTATTTTATTATACACCAAGCTTCAGCCAGATTATTGATCGCATCAAAGAACTTAATGACAAAGATGCTGTAGTATATGTATCTGACTTTGAAACATACTTACCAGAGTATGAAGTACAAGACTATATTGACGAGCACGAAGAAAATTTATTAGAACTATTAAATGTAGAAACTTTATGACAACTAAAAAAGAAATGCCAGATGACTGGTGGAACCACGGTATTAATCCTATACTAGGATATAAATATGAAAGAAAACCATTATCAGGTGGCAGACAAAGAGATAAATGGGAATATCCAGAGAAAGATAATTATAACCCTAATGAAGAATAATATGGCAGGAAATAAATATGACACACCGTTTGCTATACACCGACCACATTTTTATGAATTAATTTTTAAAAATAAAGACGGCGCAACGCATTCAATGACAGGCACACCAAAACAAGTAATTAATTATATACTTAATCAACAACTATAAACTTTTTTTCAAACAGTGTGTGTTTGTTGTAAGACCAAAAAACCGTCGTACCTCTGCAGGGGTAAATAAAACCGGCGGTGAGGTCTTTACATTATTAACGGCACCGAAGGAATGCTGACGAGCAATATATACTAGTTAAAAAGACAGGTAATGTGCTGCGCCTTCGGCTACGGGCGTGACGGGTAAGATAAATTGGGGAGGCGATGTAACTTCGTTCAGAAGTGAGCCCATAATGAACAATTTATAACGGAGGTTCAACTCCTCCCACGTCCACTAAATTAAATTAAATATTATGACAACAAAAGAAATTAACGACAGAATTGAAGCTATGTTAATAGCTAAAATAGCAAGTCATAGACTAGACATACGTATGCATTTTAAAAATAGACATACTGTTGCTTGGCCTGAACTAAAATATAATACTATAACGGGTTACATTAACACTTTAAAAGTATGGATGGAAATGGCTAAACTAATTGAAAAAGCTTATGATGGATTTGTTCCATCAGAACCTTACGCAACATATACCGCTAAAAAATTAACACATGACACTACAAGAACTTAAAGATTATATAAAAAATAAAAGAAAACAAAACGCACAGCAATGGGCAGCTGAAAAAAAAGAATATGGTGATTGTACACCATTTACTTTTAAAGAGTATATGAAACATCAAAACATTATTGTTTCTGGAAAGCGTACATACAAAACAAAATTTGTACACAATAAATTATGGACAATTACAAAGTAAACACGAATATATATGGATATTAAAGAAAAGAAAATAATTAAACCCCAAGAAGTATTTAATTTAGTTCAATATGAACTTAGTATAAATAATTTAGGGTCGAAAACAAGAACAAGAGAATTAGCACAAGCAAGGTTTATATATTTTAAATTAGCCCGTAAATTTTGTAGGTATGCAAGCTTATCAGCTATAGGTAAACAAGTGAATCGTGATCACGCTACAGTTATAAATGGTTTAAAAAAATATGATACTGAAGCTAAATACGACCCATATATGAATGATATATATGATAAAATATCTACTAAATTAGATAAACAATACATACCACCTGGACGCATTCAAGATTTTGATATGACGTTTGAACGCATTTTAAAGCGTGTTGAAATATTAGAAGAACAATTAAATAAATTAACAAATGATTAAAGTAAACAAAGAAACAGTACACGTAAATTCTATGGCTATCAGTAAAGCCGAATATGATTATGAAAATGAAATATTAGATTTAAAGTTTAATGATGGCAAAAAATACAGCTATATTGGTGTACCAACAAATACTTTTTTATCTATGAAATATTCAGAATCAATAGGTAAATTTATTAATAAACACATTATAAAAGCAAACAAATATGAATACGCTTACAAAAAATAATTTAGATGATTTACAATATACTATGTGGAATTTTGTACACGATTACCAAATTGGTAACTTAGCTGATATGCAAGTAGATATGCCTAATGGTATTGCTATACACAATATTATTGAAGCTGCTGAAGCTATTGTTTTGTACAAACCAAAAATAAAGGATATATTAAATAAGTAATAAAAATGAGTAATATAATAACCTCTATGGCCTTATCAGAACAAGAAATAGAAAAAATAGCTGAGCTACTATTTACAAAATTAGTTAAGCATCAAGAATCGTTTGAAGATCAAACTAAAACCTTTATGATTTCAGATGAATTTGGTAATAATGCACATGTATCAGAGCTCGAATACTATGGCTATGAACTACATAAGCTTGAAAATATACTACAAAACTACGTAGAAAACGAAGAATATGAAAAAGCTGATATAATAAAAAATAAAATAAGGCTTTTAGAAATTAAGATAAACAAACTATAATGAGTACACTTATAATTAATTGCCCAAGATGGGGCTATGAAGAGTACTTAATAAACACAGAGGTGCCTTTACACGTACAAGAAGCTGCTATAAACGGTATACTAAAATACTTTAGCCCTGAAGCAGTAATAGATATTATAAAAATATTTTAATTATTTCTACTAATTACGCTAACATAAAAACTAAAACAAATGATTTTAAAAAAGCTAAAAAGCAGGAAAAGCAGACACGCAACAGCAGTATCAAACCATCTATTTTATTTGCATACTAAGTTATCTAAAAATTCTTTAGAAATTTCTGAATTAAAAGGTAAAGAATTAAATAAAAAAGTAAAAGAAATTCAATCTATTGGAACAAGAATGAAACAATACAGAAAACATTTAAATTTTGTATTGCTATAAATGTGACGATAGCAAATTAATTTAATAATAGTAGCACGCTAATGTCGCATAGAAAACTCGAGTATTTTAATCGAAGACGTATTGTGTATCGACGCGATCCAATAACTGATACCCCTTCTGAAACATTTAGTTGGGGTAACTTTTATGAAAACGGCACGTATGAATGCTATCAGCTGTTTAGATCAAAAGCAAAAATTACATCATATAGATCCTTTAAGTGGCATGTACTTGTTCTTTGGTATTTAAATAAAAGTCTTAATTATGATGATATTTTAGAATTAACTCGCTATCTTGCTGATAAGGATAATGGTTTTGTAATAATAAAACTTAATGACACGAGTATAATTAATTTAGTTGATGAAGTGTTTGAAAAAGATTTAGATAAACCGCCTAAAAATAAAATACGCAAGATTATATTTAAAGATAGTTCAGGATTAACAACAACTGAAAAATTAAAAATTGTAGGCAGTATAATTGGTAGAAAGAAAAAAGCAGAGGCGCCAGATATATATGAAGCAATGCTAGGCATAAACGACGATAATAAAAAAATAACTATATCAAAAATTGCAAGTTTATTAAACGTTTCAACTAGAACAATCTATAGAAATATAACTTCTGAAATTAAACAAGAAAAAATGTTATTAAATGAAGAAGTATAACATACAAAACTATGTTAGATTTAAAAACGATTTAGCAAGTTATGGTGACATCCCTGACACAGGAGACAGCAGGCAAGATTTAATTATATCTCATATGAGTTTAGTTGAAACAATAGCACGTAAATTTTCTACCTCGCAGCAAGCATCGGGAGTTATGACTATTAATGATTTAATTCAAGAAGGAACTATTGGTTTAATAGCAGCAGTAGATAAAATTGATTGGAATCAAATAACTGATTCTATTGAACCTAAAAGAACCCTTAATAGTTTTCTAAGTAAAAGAATTAAAGGAGCCATAAGAAGGGCTATTGATATAAACAGAGGCAATATACGTATACCTGAACACAAACTAAATGATATGCGTAAAAACTCTGAGTCAGAGAAAAAAACTGTTGAAATGTTTTTTAATAGCATTTTTTATTCTTTAGATGAAACAAATAGTGAGAATAATACATTTTATGAAATAGCAGATAATTCAAAAAGTTATAATATTGATATAATGAATAAATATTTATTATCTATTATGGAATCTAATTTAAGTATTAAAGAATATGATGTACTACGAATGAGCTATGGCTTAGATTGTGATAAGATGTCCGCTAAAGAAATAGCCGACAAATTAAAAATAAAAGGTATAGCATCGTACGTAAGAATATCACAAATAAAAAGGGACGCAATAAATAAGTTAATCGAGAGTGTAAGTCCAGCTCAAGTTATTGATTTTCTATAAGTTTAACCATTAATACGTAATATATATATTATGACTATTCATGAGAAATTAAGTTTAATCCAAATCGAATTTAAAGCAAAAAAGTCACGTTTTAATTCGTTCGGCAAATACAACTTCCGATCTGCCGAAGACATTCTTGAAGCACTTAAACCCGTAAACAAAAAAAACGGAGTCTATTTCACAGTTAACGAAGAGTTGATTGAAACAAATCCTACGCCTATTATTAAAGCTACCGCTACTATATTTGACGCTGACAGCGCAAACTTTATAGCAGCCGATGCGATCGTGGGTGTTGATTTGAATCAAAAAGGTATGCAAGTACCTCAACAATTTGGTAGCGCTTCAAGCTACGCAAAGAAGTATGCGCTAGGTAATTTATTACTTATTGACGACACTCAAGATTCTGACGCAACTAATACGCACGATAAATCCGCATCTAAGCCTAAATTAATTAAGGGAACAGATAACTGGACTAAAGCAATTAGTTTTGTTGAATCAGGAGGAGCATTAAAAGCAATATTAACTAAATATGATGTGTCAAATGATGACATGCTAACACTAAAAGTACATGGGCCAAAATGAGATAATTGAAAAGCTAAGAGATGATAACCATTATTATGGTGATTATGGTAAACAATTTTTAAGCAACTCAGATATTTCCGTATTACTTTCAAATCCGCTCGACTTTAAAAAACCCAGTAAACCTTCACCCGCTTTTTTAGTAGGAGGATATTTTCACACTTGTATTCTTGAGCCTGACAAGCTTAAAAAATATAAAGTTATAGAAGCCTCTACCCGTAACACAAAAATATATAAAGAAATATCGGGCGGTGAGTTATGTTTATTGCAACATGAAGTTGATCAAATAGAAATAATGCGAGACAAAATGCTTAACAACGAAGTTATAAGTAAATTAATTACCGGTAATGTTGAGTATGAAGTTCCAGGTATTGTTGAAATAGAAAACAATATGTGGAAAGGAAAAGCGGATATAGTAAACCACGATGAAAAATTAATTATTGATTTAAAAACTACAAACGATATACAAAGTTTTAGATATAGTGCAAAGCGTTACAATTACGACAGCCAAGCATATATTTATAACAAATTGTTTAATTACGATTTTTTATTTATTGTCGTGGATAAAAACACTCACCAATTAGCTTTATATGATGTGTCCGATAAATTTTATCAAACGGGCTCTGAAAAAGTACAAAAAGCAATTGATGTTTATGAATTATTTTATAATACAGAAAATTTTAAACCAGAAAACTATTTTATTAATCAAACTTTATAACAATGGCAGGAATTATTAAAACAAGCATTAATTTAAGTAACATACCTAAAGATAAAATTATTGAGGGTAAAAAAGGTAAATATCTACCTGTTACAATAACAATCAACGATGAAGTTGACCAGTTCGGAAATCAAGGTCCGGTAATTGTATCTCAAACTAAAGATGAAAGAGATGCTAAAATGGAAAAAACATATTTAGGGAATGTACAAGTTGCATGGACTAATGGTGATTTTCCCTCTCCTCCACCTAGAGATGGTCAACCCTTACCAACTACATCGGCACCAGCAAAAGAAGTAGAAGACGATTTACCATTTTAATATGGATATAAACAATACGGAGATCAATGGTTTTTTGATTGATTCATTCAATCAATATGATCTGCAGGTGGGAAAGAAAGAGGGCACATGTCCTCTTTGTTCATCTGATAGAAGACCTGAAAATAAGAAACGCAAATGTGCATCTTATGATTGGGAACGGGGTCTTGGTACTTGTCATAACTGTAATTCGACTTTTCAATTACATTCCTATAAAAGGAAAGGTAATGCGGACAAAGTTTATGTTAAACCAGAAATTAAGAAGAGGATCTTAGGAAGCAAGATAACTAAATGGTTTAACGAACGTGGTATATCTCAGGCTACTTTAGATTCTTTAAAAATATCTGAAGGGCCTGAATATATGCCGCAAACAGGTAAACAAGAAAATGCTATACATTTTAATTACTACGCAGGAAACGAATTAATTAACATAAAATATAGAGATGCTAGAAAAAATTTTAAGCTGTATAAAGGAGCAGAAAAAATATTTTATAACATTGACAATATTGTCGGTTATGAGTATTGTATTATTGTGGAAGGTGAAATGGATGTTTGTGGTTTATATGAAAGCGGCATCCATAATGTGGTATCTGTACCTAATGGAGCCACGTTAAATTCTAACAACTTAGACTACTTAGACAATTGTATTGATTATTTTACAGATAAAGAAAAAATAATTATAGCAGTTGATCAAGATGAACCTGGATTAGCTTTAAAAGCTGAGCTTATAAGAAGATTAGGTGCTGAGGTGTGTTATATAGTAGACTTTGAAGATTGTAAAGATGCAAACGAGTATTTATTAAAATATGGAAAAGAAAAACTGGCGCAGTGTATTACCAAAGCAAAACCGGTTCCACTTGAAAACGTCACAACCCTCAGGGACATTGAAGGAGAAATTACTGATTTTGTTGAAAATGGATTTAAAAAAGGCTTTCAAGTTGGCTTGCCTAATTTTGATGAAATTTTTTCAACTTATACCGGGCAGTTTATTACTGTTACTGGCATACCTTCTTCTGGTAAGTCTGATTTTGTTGATCAAATGATAGTTGGCTATAATGCAAATTATGGATGGAAAACAGCATTTGCATCACCAGAAAATGCACCAACATTTTTACACGCCCACAAGCTAATGCGAAAGGTTTGGCAAGATATGCCACGCAAATCCGACATTGGTGGGGAAAAATGGCAATCAATAGCTGGGCATGTTAATGACAATTTCTTTTTTATAGACATGGAGCGCTATACTTTAGAATCAGTTTTAAAGAAAGGTGCTGAACTGGTTAAAAGAAAAGGTATTAAATGCTTAGTTATTGACCCATTTAATAAAGTAAGAGATGTTGATGCTAAAACAGAAGACGTAAACCGCTATACAATGGAATACCTAACTAAAATTGAAATATTTGCTAAAAAGTATGATGTTTTAGTTATAATAGTTGCCCACCCTACTAAAATGTACAAAGACGCTAATGGAAAAATTGAAGAACCAACTATGTACAACATTAAAGGTGGTGGCGAATGGTATGATGCTAGCTATCATGGTCTGCTTGTGCATCGTGACTATGAAAATAGGACAGTTAAAGCAAAAGTACTTAAGGTCAAATTCCAAAACTTAGGCGAAAATGGTGCTGAAGCTCACTTTAAATGGGAACCAAAGTCGGGATGTTTTATTCCACATCACGAAACAGTAATTGATGACAAGATGCCATGGGAAGTGGGCTAAAAAGTAAAAAGAAAAATACGTGGATGCCTCTTTATCACCCCACACCTGAAGAATATGAAGCAAGACTATTTTGTATTACAAATAATTTTAGGATCTCTCCTTTAGGTATTAACGGTGAACCTAATAAGTGGAGGATAGGAATTAATGTAGGGCCATATAAAAAAGGTGAAAAGCCTAAAATAGCTCCACATATATACGATAAAAACACGATTTGGGTAGAATATTATAAATTTTGTAAATATTATTATGATAAATATAGAAGATGAATACAGAGGATTATTATCAGAAGTACTCTATGGCGGAGCTGAAAAGCCAGATAGAACAGGCACAGGGACGCGTGCTGTCTTCGGAAGAATGCTTAGACATGATATGGCATTGGGATTTCCAATATTAACTAGTAAAAAAATATATTTTGATAAAGCCGTCACAGAATTATTATGGATACTATCCGGTAAAACTGATCTTGCTTATTTACATTCCAACAATGTTAGATATTGGGATGATGATTATAATAGATCAGGTCGAACCGATGGCACCCTGGGTCCTGTATATGGTAAGCAGTGGCGTAATTTTGGTGGGGTTGATCAGTTATATGAACTCCTTAAAGAAATTAAAAAAAATCCCACCTCACGTAGAATTCTTATTAATGCGTGGAATCCTGCTGAGCTTATGGATATGGTACTTCCTCCTTGCCATTACGGTTTACAAGTGTATATTAATAATGGCGAAATGAGTTTGATGTGGCAGCAAAGATCTGCTGATATATTTCTTGGCCTACCTTACGATATAGTCATGTACGGCTTATTATTAGAAATGTTAGCAAAAGGAAACGGGTATAAGCCCGGAGAATTAATATGTAGTCTTGGAGATTGTCATTTATATAATAATCACCTTGAAGCAGCTAAAATTCAGCTGGAAAGGTCTACATTTGAATTACCGCAACTAAAAATGTCCTTTGGGTTAAACCTTAGAGAAGGTGCTGGTAATTTTATTCATATTCCTACAAAGAATATGATTGAGTTAAATAATTATAAATATCACAAACCAATTAAAGCAAAATTATCGACATGAAAAAATTAAATTTACTTTTACTATTTTTACCTTTATTTATTAATGCGCAATACGGAAGAGCCGTAAAGTTTCAAAACAGCGTAAGAAGCTATTACAATATGCAAGAGCTATCTACTAATAGACAGCTTAAAAAACAAGCCCAGGCTTGGGCTAATCATATTGCTATTGAAGATGAGTTGATTTTATCTTCTGATATATATGGAGAATCATTATATAGATTACCTAAAAATGATATAATGAATTCAAGAAATTATTATTTAGATGCAGCAGTAGCTTGGTTTGAAGCTAATAACACTCCTGAATATTACCAACAATTATGTTATAGTTGTACTGAAGTTGGCTTTGGGATGGCTGAAAGCGATGAGTATATATATGTTGTAGCTAAATATGATAAAATTTATGATTAAAAAAAATTATTATATTTATCATATTCCTAATCAAAAAATTGGAATGACGTGTAATTTAAATAAACGCGTTGAACACGAACAGGGATATAAAAAAGATGAATACGAAGTTTTATTTTCGTCTAGAGATGTAGATAAAGCGGCCTTAATGGAAAGAAAATTGCAGAAATTTTATGGATATAAAATTGATAGACAATTATATACTAATTTAATAAAAATTAAATCAATGAAAGTTAATCCCACGGAGCAAACGTCAACATTTGATTGCGAGCGTAAAGACTTATTACAAGTTTTAAATCAAAATGAAAAATTTAAATGGAAAACAAGTCTTGGCGAATTTGAAATAAATGAAGAAACAAAAAAATGGCTAGTAGCAAATGCTAAGCCATCTATGTACAATAATGATCGCTGTTTTATCTATAATAAAGCTTATTATGAAGCTTTTTTATCAAAACCTACATATAGCAAGGTTGAAATATTTGACCTCATTAGAAGCTGGGCAGATGAGCGCGGTATATATGATAAAGGTGACCCTAAAACACAATTAATTAAATTATATGAAGAAACAGGAGAACTTGCCAAAGCATTACTTGAAGATGATAAAGATGGTATTATTGACGCTATTGGTGATAGTATTGTTGTTCTTACTAATCTCTCAAAACTGGTCGGATACGACGTTGAAAGCTGTATTCAGTCTGCTTATGATGAAATATCTAATAGAACTGGCAGAATGATAGATGGAACATTTGTAAAAGACACATTATGAGAGATAGAATAATTGAACAAGTAATTAATAAAATTAAATCACGATCTGATGTTGGCTTTGAAAAATACGGAGTTACTCTTGAAGATGACGATCAGTCTTTAGATACATGGCTTAAACATATCCAAGAAGAATTAATGGATGCTGTTAACTATATTGAAAAAGCACGATCTGTATTACGTGAAGAAATTGAAGAGCTTTATATAAGAGATGCGAAGGAAATATAAAAAGAAAAGAGGACCAGTACAATCAAAAAAGATAACTTACGACGGAATTAATTTTGCATCGGGGTTAGAAAGATATATGCATATGGCTCTTAAAAAAGCAAAAATAAAAGCAAAATATGAAGGAGAGACTTTTGTTCTTATAAATGGTTTTCATTTAGCAAATGAGTCTTATGAAAAACAGGCTAATGGGAAAGGAGATTTTATCAATAGAGGTGGTAAAAGAATATTACCTATAAAATATACACCAGACTTTATAGGAGATGATTTTATTATTGAAACAAAAGGCAGGGCTAATGAATCTTTTCCAATTAGATGGAAATTATTTAAACGTTTAGTTTCTGAACAATTTCCTGATTATGTTTTATTTAAACCACAAAATCAAAAAGAATGCGACAGGGTAATAGATATAATAAAGGAGACTCGAGGGAAGTAGCGAGAAAACATTACGCTAATCGTCAAATTGAAAAGTGGATTAAATGGACGATAGAAAGCAGAGGATACTTAAAATATAATGAATTAGTACAATTACATGAAAAGTACAATATAAAATGTTATGGCTAAAATAATATTATCAAATTATTTAAAAAAATCAAAAGTAAGAAGACCAGGCGTTCATGCAAAAACTAAGACGTCTAAAATAAAATCTTCCAAAAATTATGTTAAACGTTATAAAGGACAAGGGAAATGAATATACCTAATTGGAATTTAAGTATAGGGTTATACCCTGGAATACTGATAGGATTAAGATCTTATCCAGAAAAAGAATTTGTGCAACACGTACTTTATCTACCTTTTGTAGATTTGTGCTTAGAAATACAAAAATAATAATGGGATTATTTGACAAAAGAATACCGTATAAACCATTTGAATACCCTGAGTATTATAATGATGGATGGCTTAAACAAGCTCAAGCATTCTGGTTACACACTGAAATACCTATGTCTGGTGATGTTAAAGATTGGAATGAAAAGCTTACAGACTCGGAAAAAAACTTAGTTGGAAATATCCTTTTAGGATTTGCACAAACAGAGTGTGCGGTTTCTGACTATTGGACCCAAAAAGTTGTATCGTGGTTTCCAAAACACGAAATACAACAAATGGCGATGATGTTTGGTTCGCAAGAAACAATACATGCAGTAGCGTATAGTTATTTAAACGAAACTTTAGGACTTGAAAACTTTGAAGCATTTTTACATGAGCCGGCGACGGCTGATAGATTTGACAATCTCGTTACTTATAATGGTAACGATCCCGTGGGTATTGGTAGATCATTGGCAATATTTAGTGCATTCGCAGAGGGAGTTAGTCTCTATTCTGCTTTTGCTGTTCTTTATAGCTTCCAATTACGTAATTTACTCAAGGGTATTGGACAACAAATGAAGTGGTCAGTAAGAGATGAATCACTTCACAGTAGAATGGGCTGCCAACTATTCAGACATATGTGTGCTGAAAATAAAAACTTATTAGAAGAATGTAGAGAAGATGTTATTAAAGCAGCAGAAACAATGCTTGAAGCAGAAGAAAGATACATTGACAAAATGTTTGAACAAGGAGACATTGAAAATCTTAAATCTAACGACCTCAAGCAGTTTATTAGAAAGCGACTTAACGAAAAATTATCCGAGCTTGGATACTTCGACCTCGGGCAATACTTTGCATATAACGAAAAACGAGCAAGCAATTTGGACTGGTTTTATCATCTTACCGGGGGGCATACTCATACTGATTTTTTTGCTGTTCGCCCGACTGATTATTCTAAAGCAAATGAAGGAGAAGATTTTGAAGATATATGGTAAAATTAAAAGCACTAGTAAAAGAAAGAAAGCTAAGTCCTGTAGAAAGATTATCTAATAGGCTTGGCTATATGGGAGCGGGATTTATAATGATTTCACCTTATTTATTACCTGACTCAATTGGGGCTGTAACATATGTAGCCGGAGGAATATTATCTTTACCACAGGTTTTTGTAGCAAAGCAGTGGAATTTAGTAATAGTAAACATAAATGTAACCTTAGGATATTTAATTTATTTATATAATGCATAATGAAAGAAAACAAACTAATAGAAATGTGGAAAAGAGTAGAGATACTCGGAGCAAACCAGCAACAAATAATACAAGAGATGCAAAACATGAAAGACCTCTTGATTGGGACGCTAGAGACCTTAAAGCGGATACCTGGCTACGAAAAAGCCCTAGATCAACTCAAGGAAGATACACAAAAAGATTCTGGGAATAAAGAAAAAAAATTAGAGAATGTGGAATAATGAATGGATAAAGGGTGTTGATTACCCTTCCTGGGGAGATACTGAAGTTTATAAAAAAACAATTTCAGGGGGTTATTTATTTCAAGGTGAAACACCTAAGGAAGCATATCAGCGAGTAGCCAATGCAGTAGCGCGACGTTTATATAAACCAGAAATGGCTGAGAAATTTTTTCAATACATATGGGACGGTTGGTTATGCTTAGCCTCTCCAGTATTGTCTAATACAGGCACAGATAGAGGTTTACCTATAAGTTGTTTTGGAATTGATGTTGCTGATAGCATACAAGATATAGGACAAAAAAATTTAGAAATGATGCTCTTAGCCAAGCATGGAGGCGGTGTTGGCGTAGGGATTAATATGATTAGACCCGCCGGAGCTAAAATTACAGGTAATGGAACATCTGATGGAGTGGTGCCGTTTTGCAAGATATACGATTCAACTATACTCGCCACTAATCAAGGATCTGTCCGGCGAGGAGCTGCGTCAGTTAATATCAATATTGATCACCCCGACTTTGAAGAGTGGTTGGAGATACGAGAACCGAAAGGAGACGTTAATAGACAATCGCTTAATCTCCACCAGTGCGCTGTGGTCGGTGACAAGTTTATGCGAAGACTTGAATCAGGAGATAAAGAAGCTAGAGCAAAATGGTCAAAACTTATCCAAAAGCGTAAAGCAACTGGAGAACCTTATATACTCTTTAAGGGAAATACAAACAAAGCTAACCCAAAAGCATATAAGCAAAACGGGCTCAAGATTCATATGACAAACATATGTAGCGAAATAACATTACATACGGATGAATCACATTCTTTTGTTTGCTGTTTATCATCTGTTAATTTAGATAAATACGACGAATGGAAGAATACGAATTTAATTTACGACGCGATATGGTTTCTGGACGGTGTGCTAGAAGAATTTATCCAGAAGGCAAAGAATATGAAGGGATTCGAGAACTCTGTACGCAGTGCGGAGAAAGGCAGGGCACTTGGACTTGGTGTCCTTGGATGGCACAGCCTGCTCCAAAAAAACGGAATCGCTTTCGAAAGCTTGTTAGCGCAATTCAAAACGCGGGAAATATTTTCAAAAATAAAAATAGAAACTGAAAGAGCTTCAAGAAATCTTGCTGAAGTTTATGGTGAGCCTCTTTGGTGTGTTGGAACAGGCATGCGTAATACTCATTTAAGAGCTATTGCCCCAACTGTTTCTAATAGCAAGTTAAGCGGGAATGTTTCTGCGGGCATTGAACCCTGGGCTGCTAATGTATTTACTGAGCAGTCAGCTAAAGGTACATTTATACGTAAAAACAAAGAACTTAAAAAAGTATTAAGAAAAATTGGAATCGATAATAAAGAAACTTGGGATAAAATTTTGGAAGATGGTGGATCCGTTCAAGGAATTAAACAACTTGATGGATGGTTTTACGATCACACAGGAAGACTTAACCAAGAAGAAGGAGAATTGATAAAAAATGTATTTAAAACATTTAAGGAAATAAATCAGTTGGAATTAGTTAATCAAGCTGGCATTAGACAAGATTATATAGATCAGTCTGCAAGTTTAAATTTAGCATTTCCATCTGTAGCTACCCCTAAATGGATTAATCAAGTACACTTAGAAGCATGGAAGCGGGGTATTAAAACTTTGTACTATATGCGTACTGAGTCTGTACTGAGAGGAGATATTGCTGCAGCGGCAATGGATCCTGATTGTTTAAGCTGTGATGGATAATTTAAAATTTATATTATGACTTTAAAAGAAAAAGTAAAAAAACTAGAAGCAGAATTAGAAAAAGCTAAAAGAGATGCTAGCAATCTAATTTTAAATACAGAAGATAATGTATTTACTAAAGATGAACTTAAGAAAATTAAGTTTTTAGAAGCCTGGGCAATTATAGGCCCACTGGTTGGTATAGGAATAGGATTAATATTCTAAAATAAAAAAGGGGCCGCAAAGCCCCTTATTTTTTTATTTATTCATTGCTTTTTTTGCAGCATCTCTATCATCAAAATCAAGAGCAGCTTTAAGAATAATTTTATCCATGACGTTATCTTGATTGTCCAATATTTGTTTCTGTAAATCAATTATCATGTGCTCCAAGTTATCTTTAGCAGCAACTAAAGTTTCTATCTGGTGATTTTTCTTATCTATTTCACCTTTTAACGCGTTAACGTCATCTGGTTTAGATCCAGTGATTGTACTAACCACAAGACCAATTGATGCAGATATAGTTCCTATCAACATCATTACAACCTCTTTGTTTGTTTCTAATACAGGATATTGCATTAGAATAAAAATAATAGCCATAACAAGTAGGAAGATAAATAATGATCCTACATAATGACGAATTTCTTTTGCAACGCCGTTTTTGGGGAGCTTCATACTTTATTTTTTAGTTGTTTTATATATTTGGATAATAGTGTATATTGCTGTAAGCAATAATACGATTGTTTGCAATATCTGGGTTATTGGTGCTATCGTTGTAAATAGTGCTGTAATATTCAATCCGTATACTTTTAGTGAATCTAATGAGTTCATTATTTTTTATATTTGCTTACTCTGCCTTTAGTGTTTTTTTCTTTTTTAGCTCTTGCTTTCTGAGCTGGAGTGAGTTCGCTCCATGTTGCAGGCGTTTTACTAGAAATTTTTTTTGTAGGTCTAAATGTATTCTCCCCTCCTTCATAGCCTTTTTTACCACTAGGTGTTCTCCAATCTTCTTTAAACCATCTTTTAAGAGCAGCTCCTTTCTTTGTTTTGCGCACTTTTTTAAAAGGCGAGCTTTTCATTTTATATGCCATCACTTTTTAGATTTACCCCAGTTAGCTGCACCAACTTTTCTACATTTTGCCATAGCGCCACTTCTATAAGCAGAATTTTTAGGCCCATATCGGCTTACAACTTTATTGTAGCATGCGTCTTTTAAAAGAGGAGATTGAGTGCACGTTTTACTTGTTATTGGCTTCATTTTCTTTTCATTAATTTTTTAAGATTATTATTTCTTTTCATTAAGTTTTGTAACTGCTTTGCTGTTAATGTTTTATTAGAAGTTTGCTTTTCAATCATATTAAGGTCCCATTTACTCCACCCAAGAGATAAAGCAATTGATTGCCATAATTCTGTTTCGGGCTGCATTGCTATACTCAAATGATCTAATTTTTTAACAACTCTGTCAGCGGGAAAATTAGTACCAGCAGATATAACTTGCCCAGCCGCCATAAATGCAGGGTTTTCTAAGCTAAAGCCTTCTGTAAACACTTTTTCTTTTGTTTGCTTATAAGTAAAAGTTTTACCGGCAGATATTAATTTTCTTAATTTTGAATTGATTGGTGGTGAAATTGCTGTAGATTCTATTGCAACTTGTGTATAATCTGGTCTAGACTTTTGAGATTGTTCTATAATTTCTAATATCATATTCTTAACAGTAGCAGCCGCGGCACCATAAACCCCTGTACCTCTAAGTAATGTGTCAACACTACTATTACCTATTCTAAATATTCTAGACTTAACATCATCATCATCTTCATCATCAAATAATAAAGCAAAAAGACCTTGTTGTAAAGCGGAGAATATAATATTTTGTATTACACTATAATATGCAATCTTACTAATATTTGTCTTCCAATCTCCACGCCCATTAATTAAATCTAAAGTAGCTTTTTTAGTTAATCGAGCGTATTGCATAGGAGTATTACCAAAAGCCAATATAAGGCGCCCTAATGAGCCTGCTTGCTGCGATGATATCCTATCAGGCCTAGCGGATTGTTGCGTTTCTTCCGCTATTTCTTGAAAGTCTGTAAATGCTTTTGCTTCAGCTTCAGATTGTTCTAATCCTTCTTTTAAATATTTTTTTATTCTATTGCGATAAAATGTGGCACCACCTGAAGCAATTGCAAATGAGTCAGCTATTTGTGTTGGGGCAAATCCTATTTTAAGAATATAACTCAACATTGCTTTTGCTTTGTTTTGTGATGTAGCAGCTGCATTCGCAATTTCATCTGCGTTTACGTCTGTTTGTAAGCCAGAACGTCTTTGTTTTAAAAAGTCAGAATTAAATAATGTTGTAAAATCTTTTGCATATTGCGGAAAATTAGCTAAAGCTAATCCTGCATTAATTGGATTGTTATCACTAAAATTTATAAAGTTAACTGCTGATAATGTTTGAAGCACTGCGGATCTAGCATTAAAGAACATGATCGTACCAATAGAATTATTAGTCCAATCCATAAAAGCTTTCTCAGCCTTACTTGCTGCACTTCTTCTATTACGGCCAGTACTCATTCGTGTTAATATATCGTCTAAAGCTTCAACATATCTATCCCCGTATAACGCTTTTAATTTATTTTTATTACGATCATTAAATATTTCTTTTACATTTTCTTTCCATTGTGTTAAATATTCAGATCGTTTTACATCATTAACATATGATACAAGGTCTGTTGTAATATCCCCAGCAGACCAATCAGCGCTTGGCTCTGGATAACCTTCTGAATTTAAAGCTTTCAGTCTATCAGCAAATTCTTTTAGCTTAGGATTGTTTTTTACAATTTCAAGGTTTTCATTTACCGTTTGTGGATCATTTTCAAGGCCTGGTATTTCCATTCCTTGTGATTTCCATATATATATTCTAGCAGAGTCTTGATTTGTAAATCCTGAACTATTTTTTTTATCAAGTTTACCAGGCACATCTTTAATAGCTTCTTTTTTGAGTTCCATCCATTTACGCAATGAATTTTGCTTAGCATTTTCAAATTGTTGAATAGCGCGGGAAAAAGGTCTAATTAAATTTTCATTATACCATTCCATTTGCCGATCTCCTCCTTTACCTTTACCTAATGTAGCGTATAATAAACCTACAAAATCATCAGCTGAATATGGTATAAAAAACTTTTTACCTTTCCCTCTGCCAAGCATTTTAGCTTTAACAGGTGAAAATTCTTTTGTCCATTCAACACCAGTAGTTGCTTGCAACAGCTGATTAAACTCCTTATCTAATGATTTAGAAAATCTAAACATTCCATCAAAATTATAATTAGTTTGATCTAATGCTTTTTCATAACTTATTTTACCATCTTTAGGAATAGTAGTTTTATAATCTTGATCAACTATATCTGCAAAATCTTTTGGCACTACGTTTATTTGAGCAGTGTCTAATAACGTATTTAATTTTTCTTTTTTTGCATCTGTTGGTCGTTGTATATAATTAACTATTTTTTCAAATAAATATTGTACCGGCGGTCGATGCTCAAATACTGTTTCACCTGAATAATTTTGTACAATCCCCCCTATGTTACCAGAAGACCTCAATAATCCTCTTTGATCTTTTTGAGTAAGTTTAATGAGAGATATAGCTAAACCTTTATTTTCAGTCCCAAGGCCAAATATTAATTCTTTTAACCTATTCCTATTTTCGCTAAATACTCCATCAACTTCCTCTCTTGAAAGCTTATCATTTATTAAATCTTTATGAAAACTCTGCACCGAAGTATTGTACGTAGAAGATCCTAATGCTACGCCATCAACATCTCTTATATAAGTTCTTTTTTCTTTAAATTTACCTTTATTAGGTCCTTCTTTATATTCTATAATTTTTTCGTCGAGGCGAATAGGTTCATTGGGCCCAAAAATTTTATCTCCTGCAATTTCTTGTAATTTTTTAAATAATCTATAATTTGTATTATAATTTAATTCCTCCGTTTGTCTAGAGATTGTTCTTAATGGTCTTGAAATAATATTAATTAAATATTTACTTATATCGCTTTGTTCCTCAATAGATTTGTTTTTTATTGCTTCAGCATAGCCAGGCAATATATATTCCTCTAATACTATTGGAAAACTTTTTGTCCATGCATCATCTAATAATACTTCAATTATTTTAGGGTCAAGCTTACCAGCAGCAGAAATAAATCCTTTAAATAAAATAGAGCTTAATTCTTGATTGCTTAATCCCGAATCATTAAGAATACTTTTTGAAAACCTAAAGTCTTCATTTCTATCTATTTGTTTTGCTATTTGAGCTAAATAATTATCAGGCAATATATCACCCGTTATTTCAGCAATTTGTTCGTATTTAGATTTTACATCGTTACTATTTAATACTTCCATTGTAGCATCAAATGCTATTTCTTCTGCTATAGCTTCAACAATTGCAGTTTTTCTAGTTCCTTGTGTTGATCTTCCAACATCAGAACCTAAAAAGTATTTTATAAATTCAGCAGGCGTAATTTTTTTCTTAGTAAATATTTTATTACCCTCGGCCGTTTTTTCACGTAATTGTTTTCCATTTTCATCAACAACAGGTTCAATAAAATCTTTAAATCTTTTATTTAATATTGACTGAGGTAGTTTATCATATATAGATTTAAAATTATTACGTAAAAAAGATTCGTATGCTTCTTGTCTACCAACAAATTTTGCCATTGGTTTTTTAAGCTCTGTTCTAAACCTTTTTTGTAACTCCGCTCTAAACTTAGGGTCTTGAGGGTTTGGTAATTTTGTACCAAATGTTTTTATTACCGCATCTTTAACTTTTGTAATAAGCTCTTCTGGTAGACCAATTTCTTTTCTTAAACTTTTTATTTCGTCGGCTATATTAACTTCTTCAGTTATATCTATACTTTCTTCAGTAGTGGTATCTGTAACACCCTTAGCCTCGGTAACATCTAATGTAAATTCCGTGTCTAATATACGATTAGCTGCTTCAATTGCTCTTTTTGGTAAAAATTTATTTATATAAGCGGCTAATGGTGCACCCTTAGCTTTTTCAGGCGTGTATGCCATAATCATGTCAAGTATACCGCGTTTCCCTGTTTCTATTTCATCTTTTAATAATTGATATTCAAAACCAGGTACGTTTCTATATTTATTTACAATTTTATCTACAATAGGTTTAAACTCTGCAATTATATCAAAAGCATTTGCGGCGCCTTGGGCTTCATATATTTCTTGTACTTTATCTGAAGCTCCAGACTTAGAAAATCTTTCAACGTCTTCTTTAATTTCATTACCTATTTTACTAGACTTAATGTCAACGCCAAGTTGCTTAAACTTTAGATTATTAACATTTTTAGTATAGTTTCTTAAAAAATTAAAAACATCTTTTCCTGTTTCTAACTTAACTGAGCCAAACCCAAAACTATTTAAAAGACGAGTTGTTGAGTTTTTTATTTTATCAGTAAGACTTTCATCAACTATTATTTTTTCTCTAGCTATAATATCTGAAAAGATATTTAAATATTCTTCCAAAGGTGCTTCACCCCCATAAGCTTTTTCAAGTCTTTGTTCTATTCTTTCTAATATTTCCGGCTGAGTTTGTTTTAAATAATCTTTAAAGCTATTTACTAATGGGCCTAAAGATTCATCGCTAACATTAAAATTTTTAGCCATAACATAATGCAATAGTTCGTGTCCCAATACATTTGTTTGCTCTGTAGCCGCTGAAATATCTCTATTTATATATATATTGTTGCCATCAAAAAATATAGCATCTGATTTACTTTTTTTACCAGTTATTGCTTTTGATACTTCTTGAAATACTTCATTAGAAACATTTTCTATATTTATATCTTTTAAAACTTTTTTTGCAACTCCAACCGCTTCTGCTATACTAACTCCACTTTTAATTATTCTTGACAACGCTTGCTCTTGTTCTATGTCTATATTATCTTTACCTAATATAGCTCCCATTTCTGTATAAGCGCTATCTAAAAGTACTTGCGCTTCTTTTTGGGCTTGGTTAGTATATTTAACATTGCCTATAATATCTAATTGAGAATTAGTTTCATCTATTAATCTCGCATATTCTATTTTTTCTGCTCTAGTTAAACCATCCCAAACTTTAGATAATCTATCAGCCCTCCCTTGTTGGCGTTGTTCTAATACTTCTATTTTATTTTTAAAATATGCTTTTTTCCGATCAGGAGCATTTTCATAATCCTTAGTTGCTCTATCAATCTCGATACCAATTTGTAATTGCTCTTGCCTCCACTTTTTTGGTGCAATTATTGACATCGCTATTTTTTTTCTATCGCCAGTCAACGCTACTTGCGTTCCTATAGTTCCAGCTGTAATACCACCACCCATTAATCCACCAACTACCCCGCTATGAATAGCTGTTCTCCAATATTGCGCAGCTTCTATTTCGTCATCAAAAAACATTTCATCAGCCGCTAATTGTGTAACCCCTGTTGCTGATTCTGTAAGAGCTTCAACCCCGGCTTGTGCACCAATGCCTAGTATTTTACGAAGAGCATAAGGAACCCCGGTACGTGTCATATCTTTAATAACTTTTTCCGTTACCCCTCTTGTAGCTGCTCTAGTTAATGTTTTAAAGGTATATCCCCCTAACCATTCAAATAAAGCTTCTGATCCTCCTTTTAAAGCAGCATTACCCAACATCAATCCTGCTGTTTCCTCAGGTCGTTCTTTTAAATTCCTTTCAAATTCAGAACCAAATGTACCAATCCCTATTACAGCTGAGCCATATCCTGGCATCATATAAGTTAAAACAGTAGCAGGTAACGAACCAATTGCTTCGCTAATAAATTGTTGTGCTGACTCACCTTTGCGACCTGATTGCCACAAACCAATAGCATCTAACTCATTGCCTTGTTCATCATATTTTTTTTCTCTAATATTTCTAAGTGCTTCCACGCCCTCGTAAACTTCTGACATATCTATTCTTTGTTCACGAGATATTCTATCAAAAGTTTTATCACTTATTCCAGCTAATCCCAATTCATATAATATTTCAGCAGTATCTACAACCCCTGCTCCTAATTCTGCTGTCATAGCGGTCCAATCAGCTAATATAGGTATCATAAAATCAGGCATAAGGGTAGCCATAGGATTAGCTCTTGCCATCGCTTGTCTTGTAACATCTATCCTTAATTCAGACGGTGTTTTTTTTCGTGGAGGAGTAACTAATGTTGAATCAACTGTTCCTGTTTGAGGTAACTCCAAAGAAATATCTACCGATGGAGATTCCGTAACGGTTAATTCGGGCGCTGCATTTTCCTCCACATCCGCACCCGGTGATGTGGGAGTTGTCTTTCCCAATTCTTTGAATTTATATTTTTGAACATAATCATCAACCATCATACCCGACTTATAAGCCGCGGCCTGAACTTGATCTAATGTATATTCATTCCCGTCTAATTCAAACATATTATATTATTTTTAAGTTCCCGGCATTCCGGAAGTATCAACATTAGCGTATTTATCTGCCATATATTTATTAAAGAAGTACTTTTGCCCCTCTGGGCTTAAACCTGGTGTATTTTTAAGTATTAAATCATAAATGTCATCAGGATTATTATAATTAATTTGTAGTGGTTGACCTTTATAAAAAGCCAAAGCATCTCCATTCACAGTATTAAACATATCTGTAAGTTGACCAGGAGATAAATCTTCTAAGCTTTCTGTAGCTTTAGCGTTTTCTATAAATATTTTTAATTGTTCTTCTCTAGTTACATAATCACCTTGACTTTGTTTATTTATTGAACGAAGCTGACCAACTATGGTTTGTGATTTCATTTCATCACTTACAGGTATTGTAGTTGGAGCATCAACCCCGACATTTTGTGGGGGGCCTTGTATATCTGTGATATTAGATATAGTCTCGCTAAATTTGCTATACGGCATTACAGTTGGTCCAAACAATTGTATTTCTTGTCTTAGCGAAGCAGTCATTCCAGAATCAGCTCTATCTTTAGCTGCATCAGCAGCGGCTTTAGCAGAAACTTTGTCATCATATAATTTTTTAGATCTATCAAACGCTTCTTTAGCCGCAGACTTATATCTATCAGAAACTAATGTAACAAGTCCTTCTCTTGATACAGATTCGTCTTCGCTATCCAGCACCCCGTTGTCTTCAAAATCATCTTTAATTTTTTGTAGCATGCCCTCTGGAAGTTCATCCCCCATTTCATCTACCAATATACTTGCTAAGTCAGCGTCAGAATATTTTATATTCTTTACTTCATTTTCAATTTTATTATTAAATGAAGCTTCATCCCATCCTTGTAGGCCATATTTTTCATATTGATTACCTACAGTTTGCAATTGCTGCAAATAAGAATCTGATCTTCTTGATATTGGTCTTGTATTAACTAAAGAGCCAAAATCTTTTACTTCGCCATCATTAAATATAAATTGTCCGTCTTGTACAACATAATTACCTTTATATATATCGTCAACTCTATTCATTAGCTCAGGGCTGTTTAATTTACTTAAATCATCTTGTCCCATTTCAGCTAGATTAGCAACCCACTGTTTAAAGTCACCAGCCTGTGTTGCTATTTTATTAACTTTACCCATAGCTTTACTAATAGCTAATTGTCTTTCAACGGGGGTTATATTTTTATCTTGAATAGCGGCAATGGCTTCATTACGAATATTCATAGCCTCGCCCATTGCATATTCACGCATTTGCTCCGGAACTTGTGATTCATCAAGCATGGGTAATTGTGCAATGGCTTGAGCTTGTAATTCTTGTCGTCTATTTTCTACAGCACGACGCCTAAGTATAGCTTGCTCACCTCGCATTACAGCTTCACCAACAACGTCACCAACGTCGGTAAATTTATCTGCTGCCATTCGCGCACCTCTAATTAATTGTTGATTTGCCATATTATATGTTTTACATTCCTCCAGCGGCCACTCGTCCAGCTCCTACGGCTACGTTAGCTATACCACCAACTAAGCCCTGAGTTGCGGCTTTTCTTGCTTCATCAGCAGCAGCTTTACGCTGTTGAGCCATACCAAATAATGTTTCTGTTCTACCAAATTCTTTTGCTTCTTTTGCTTGCTGACCTGCAGCTCTTGCAGTTTCAAGACTTTGTTGTCCTTGTGCCCTAGCCATTTGATTAGCACTTTCTTGTTGTCCAATACTTGCTGAAGAAGCTTGTAAATTACTTGAAGATTGTTGCGCTAGCGTTTGTGCTAATGCAGCAATTCCAGATCCACCAGCGGCTCCAGATAAGCCCGAAAGCGTGCCTGCTAAAGATTGTTGTTGTTGTTGAGAAGCAAACTGCGCTTGTTGTTGATTTACAGTTAAATCCTCAAATGTATTTGTCATATTAGCAGAAGCATCTTTAAACTCAAATGATTCATATGCATCTCTTTGCTGAGCTAATTCCGCCCTTGCAGCTTTTTGTTCTCTTCTACGGGCTCGACCACCAATCAAGCCGCCAGCTATGCCCGCTAACCCTTGAGCAACCTGTCCAAATGCACCCGGATCGTTTTTAGCTGCTCCTTTTATTGCATCACCAAATCCACCGGCTTTTTTCAAAGGGGAAGTACCTGCCTGAGCAACGTATTTTAAAGGTGTGTTTCTTTCTTCCATAATTAATTACTACTAAACATTGTTTCGCTGTTTACAGCGTATAATTCACAAAAATCTGTGCTATCATTTTCCATTTTTATAGTAGCCTGATAGCCAATAAGTCCACTACTATTTATTACATTATTTTTAGCAAACATAAAGTAATCACCTATTGAAGGTCTTTGTGCTGTTGCTAATACATCAACAATAAAACTTTTCCTATTTTCTGATATAGAAACACAAGAACCTAGTTCTACTAAATTACCGTTTTTTAAATATAAAACGACATCGCCTTTCTGTAAAGAAGTATTTATTTCGTTATCAAAGTTTATTGTTAAATTTGCCATATTTATTTTGTTACTAGCTCCCAGTAGTTTGTATCCCTATCTGAAATACCATCCCCACCGTTTAATTCTGTTCTTTTAATTTTAACATCCGTAAGATATTGATCATTCCAAAACCACGACTGCCCACTCATTGTAAACCCATTCGATCCCATAACAAAACTCTCGTTAAGAATAGAGTTATCTTTATAATTCCACGGCCAGTCTTTATTGCCATCATAATAAGGGGTAGCTGCTAAAGTTTGTTTATTAGCGCTAGGCCCAGCTAATAATCTAATTTTTACATTTTGTTTTCCGGCATTACTGGAAAAACTCAAGCCATTTGAAGGCCTATATCCGCCAAAATCGTGATAATGATATTCTTCATAAAGATTATAATCGCCCCTCCCCGTTGTAAAAAGCCCAACATTTTGACCATAGAAAGTAAGACTGTTTTGTTCGGAAAAGTCTGTACTATATCTTGGAAGATCAAGCGAAAGATCAGGCAAAGGGCGGTACATAGGGGGTGCAAAAAGCTGTAATTTTGGATTGTTACTATTAGGATATCTTGAGAAAGCTTTTGTTTGGTTTTCAGCGGATCTTTCTACATCAGCAATATCCCAACCATATCCTTTAGCTTTATTATAGAAATATTTGTATCTTTCAGAACGCACACCAGGTAATTTAAGTTCAACACCATAGCCTCTTGCTCCCCTATATACACCCATATTTATAGCACCTATACCGTTTTCATCAAACATTACTGTTTGTGTTAAAATACCACTTTTTGTGGTGGTAGGATTAGAAACTACAATAGGCATTTCTTGTGTTCCAGAAGAAACATTAAAATGCCCTACTTTACTACCTACAGTGAAAACACTATCAATCCCAGCCTCAGTACTTAACTGATTTTTTACATAATTATAATTTGTAATACTGTTATTAGCTTTCGAAAGATTGTTAAACTTTAAACCCCCATAAGCCCTCTGAATATCAGAAAAAGGAGGTCCTTTATGAAATGGTGCAATATCATTAGAAAAATCAATAACGTTCCATTCCATAGTTAATTTAACTCTTTGATTTTTATATACATCACTTTTTAATGTATAACCGTTTGTTACAACGTCATTATATACTCTATAAAAATTATGTCCAATCATCCCTCTTACAGGAGAATCATAAGGCATGTATAAGTTGAGTGGGTCAGCGTCCGTTACGACACCACTACTATCTTTAATAATAATTTCGCATGCTTTCTTTTCAACTACTTTTTCATTTCTTATATCATATAGATTATTATCATCCTTAAATATATATCCACTTGAATCAGCTATAATATAACCAGGATAAACATCACCTTGTTGAAATTGTGCGTATATCCTTGCTCCCTCGCTAACAGGTAAGGTATCTGTGTAGTATTTAGGGTACTCCGCGTTAGTTTTACTATTAGTCGAATAATTTTTATCATTTTCTTTACTACCGCCTGGTTGATGATCACAATCAACAAATGTTTTTGTTTGTATAATTTGATATTTATCTTTTATTTGGGTGCCTACATATTTTTTATTAGTGTCTAATACAAAATCAATATTAGCTTCTAAATATGCAGCTGTGGCGTCACTCTGTAAGTTAACTATAATGTTCGCTACAAGTTTATGATCTGTAGTGCTATATTCATACGCACCTGTAACCGCTTTTGTAGAAGATATATTGTTTAATAAATTGTATGTTGCATTTGTAGCTTGCGATATTTTTGCAGCCCCTTGTGTTTCTGTATAACTAAATTTACTATTGTCTGAAAAATAACTAGGATCAATAATACCTGTGCTTAACACAGTTAGTAAAGGTAACTTTGCTTGAAATAAATAATTTGTACTATGCGGCAAATTTTTAACACCTATAAAATCATACTGAACAACATTTGGTGCTGTAAATATAGGGTTACTTAAGGAATTTAAATGTGCTCTAAAATTTACTTTTAAGTTTACAGTTGGTGCATTAGTTGCAGGCTTAGTTTCTGTTAATGTCGTACTATTTTTTGGTCTTACTGTAAAAGTTTGACTAGTAGTAGGCTGTATAAAATCTGTAGATTTAAAACCTATTTCTAAATTATCATTTACTTTTCTTAATAAAAGCTCTTGGTTTGCAGTAAAAGTATCTAAAACACTAGCGTTACTAGAGTTTAAAAACTCAAAATCGTCTGCATCTATTGTATCTTTAAATAAATAACCTGATGAAGGTGCAAGCGTCCAAAAATATTCAGAAGCGCTTGGTGTGGAATTTAAACCCGCACCACCCGCTGTAGTATATGTAGTTGTAGCACTTGTATAATTACCAGATCCTGAGCCGTCTTTGCTATTATTATCGTAATCAAACGTTGTTGTTACATTAATACCTATTAAATTACTTATATCTAACGTATATGTTTCATCTTCTATAAAACTATTTATAGATAAAGCACCTGTTATAGTTAAAATATTTGTATTGGAACCTGTGCCAAAAACTAAACTATTAATATTAATACTAGCACCATTTTGGTTTATATCATAGTCAATATCCGAATTATTTGGCTGTCTGCCTATAGTATAACTACCAGGTGCTAATGTTAATTGTATTGTAAAACTTCTTGTAGCTGCTTCGCCTATATAATCTGCTATTTGAAAACTTTCAGTTAAACTGCTCGTAGCAAAAACAATAAACGTAGATGTTTTACGCGTTTTAGCAGCTCTAGATGTTGTTAATGTTTCATCACCAAACCCGTCATCAAATTCACTACCATCTAATGATTTAAACTTAACAGTATATGTTTCAGCTGCATTTCCTGCTGGAAAATCTAATAATAATTCTTTTTTGCCGCTATTATCTAATTTTACATTAAGATCTAATATAGTAGAAGATGTATCATTAAATATAACATTTACTTCGGCATTTTTTTCTCCTCTAACAACAAGCGCCCTTTGTGTTTTTAAATTATTTAAATTAGAGGTATCTATTGTTTTTGAAAATATTTTTAAATCTTGTACAACAATTTCAGAAGGGATTATTGTAACTTCATAATCTAATGCTGTTGTTACAGATGGTATATAAGTTTTTTCTATAATTTTATATACATTTGAAGAAATTTTGTTTAATTCTAAAGTGATTAAATTATTATTTATTTGAAAATTTTTATCCTCTAAAAAATAACCTGTATCAGCGGTAATAACTCTTTCATTTATTATTTTTTCAATTCCTAAATTTCCTGAAACATTATATTTTCCAGAAGCTTGGCCTGTAGAATTAAAATTGTTATCATTTATAGCATAAGTACCTTTTTGCACTATTGGTATTTTATTTGCTTTACCTACAATAGTATAATTAATAGTTTGATCTAAACTAGGGTGGAGCATGTCTAATTCTAAAGTAGCTATAACAACATTATTTGCTGATTGCTCAAACGTAAAATTATTCCCAGCAAAATCACTTGCTTTTATAGTATACCCAGATACAGAATTAATATTCCATACTATAGATGTAATGTGCTCTCCAGGTTGTTGTGTTTTTACAATATTTGACGCATTAAATAATGAATTATTTGTATTAAGAACAAATGTAGCCGTAGTATTAGAAACATTTCCTATTTGATTATTATAATCATCTTCATTTGTTTTTCTAATTGATCTACCTATGCCTTGCGCGGAAAAATTCTTTTGATCAATAGCGCTTGCTGATTTTACTTCTTGCGTAATATTAGCAAAATATTTATTTTCTTTTTCTATAAATGAAGTTTCTTTTCCAGTTACTTGATCTGTTTTTATTGTTTTAACTTTCCACCCGTTGGTGCCCTCATAACCGAGGGTTTTGAATTTTTTAATTATAGATGGATTATCATTAATAATAAAATCTACAGAACTTGCATATTGTTCATTGTAAAAATTATTATGAGGAACATCTAAGTTGTCATGCTCCCATATTTCTCCGTTATTATATGAATAAAAAGAATTATTTAATGATACACCAAATTCTGGTATAAAAGATTTTCTCGCTACCCAACCGTTTACGTTTTCTCCAAAACATACGGTATCTAATTCATCAAAGCTTATATTGTATAACTTATTCCTAGAATCATAAGAAGCGCTAGTAATAGTGTTGTTGTACAATCTATCTCTAAAAAAATCATTCATATTATTTGCTGATATAGCAGTCAGCCCATCTGATGACAGTCTTAATATTACACCTCTTTTAGGGTCAGCATTGTATGCTCTAAAGCCATAGTAAGCAAATGATTCAGGAACTTTTGATATACCATATTCGCCATTAAAAGGTATCACGTTTCCAATAACTCTATTAGAAGCGATAAGATTTGATGATCCATCAGCATTGTACAATATGTCTTTGTCAGCCAATGCTCTTAGCACTTTATCTTCACAATATATAACTATATCGTTATCGCGAGAAAATAACTTTTGTATACCGCCATATATAGGCAACAAATCTTTTGTTATAGGGTTTGCTGCATTAAATTGGTTGCATTGATTTGTTCCGGATCTTGAATTTATAATACCAGACCAGATAAGTCCATTAAACTTATGTTCTTCTTTGAATTGCACCGCGAGAGGGGCAGAAGCTCTTACTCCGTTATCAATAAATATTGCATTAAAATCATCGCGTATTCTATTTGACTCAACACCATTTTTAAAAGTTATTGCATTATACCATTCTATTTCCTGAATTTCACCATGCTCTTCAATTAAAAATGCTTTCTCAGTCTCGTAATATATATCTAAATCTGTTTTACTTTCAAGAGGCTCTGTTTCAAAAATTGCGGGTTCTTTAATAATAATTTTTTCATTATCAAGTTTTTGCAATATTTCCATTATAGGTTCGTTGCCAGTAGTATTTTGATTACGAGTACATACTTTTTGATCAAGTGTTTTAAATTCACCATCTTCATCAATAAATCTTATAGATATACATTTTATTGTGCGTCTTTTGGTCCCACCTTGTTTTTGCCTTGTTTTATTGTGGTATCGAATAGCACCTATTTCATACACCGTATCATGGTGATCACTTCCGTCAGGATTTTTAAACCTTACAAAATCTCCTACCTTTATTTGCCTAGTTATTTGATCAAAGACTCCGTCATTTTTATGTGTTGACTGCTCTAGAGTAATATTATACTCCAACCCTCCTACATTAAAATATTTTCCGTTTTCTGGGGTTGAACCATTATTTGTAGAACCACCGTCTGAAACGATAAAATCATTAGGAGGATCAGTTAATGCATTATTTTTATATCTAGCGGAATTTTTGTAATTATTATCATTTCTATAACTATCATATGATTTAGGATATATACCATTTAATAATATAGCTTCTTTAGCTAAATATGATATTCCCCCAATAGACTGTGTTACTATAGAATCAGTAAGTGTTGCGTTTGTTTTTAATTTAATAAAAAATCTACCATCAAACTCCTTATCTCCTGCTGCTGAATATTCTTCTAAAATTGATATACCTACACCACTTGCGTTTCCTCTATCACCGGACGTTGTACCTAAATAATTAGGAGCCGCTTTTTGCCATATTATTCCAACATCTTCACCAAAAGGTTCAGTAACAGTTAATTTAATTTCTATAGAACCAGCAGGGTGCTGTTGCACACTTTTTATTTCATATATGTCAGATTCTTTATCGCCAAATGTAAATTTAATAAATCTGCCTGGTTTTAATTCTTTAGCATCTTCCGGAGGCACTCCATCCCATATTCCAGAATTGTTTTGGCCACCACTTGCGCCTTTTATTTGTATTACGTTATAATCTTTAGTAGGTGCCGCTCCAAACCCTCCGGTTTGATCTTTTTGTAATATTTCTGCACCACCACCACTGCCAGAATAATCGTCTGTGAATACTATATCTCCAATAGAGTATATTTCTTTTTTTCTATTTGTAATAAATTCTGGTGGCTCATTAAATATATCTATAATTTTATATCTATTATCTTTTGATAAAACAGCTTCATTTGAGCCATGCTTCTTTTTTAATAATAAATAATGCTCGTTTGTTACTTTATTTCTATCGCTCGATGGTATTGATATATATGTAAAACCATTTTCTAAATCCTGATAAAATCTATCAACAGCTATATTGTAATATTCCCCTGAATTATCTTTTATATAATATTTAAAATATGCAGCCCAAGCAGGTGGTTCGTGAGTTAATTGTATCGTAAATTTATTTTCTATAACCGCATTTGATTTATCTATTTTTTTGCTGCTATTTTCACCGCTTAATACAGGTGTTTGGCGATTATACTCATCCATGTAAACAACACCCAACTGATAATTTCTATCCGATTTAATGGTTCTTTTTAAACCGTCCTTTCTGTTTGTTAGGCCTATATTAAAAACAGGATCATTGTATACATCGTAATTTTGTACATAATTGCCATATATAAGTCTATTAGCTGTTATTTCTTGTGCTTTTGCTTTGCGCGGAACATTATCCCAAGCTCTGAGTAATTGATCATTTGGTATTATTGAATGTATTTTTTCCTTTTGAATTACTACAGTAGATGCAGTCTGAGGAAGACTAGGGGCTTCAAAATCAAGCTTCTTTTTTGTTTCATATACATATATATTATTATTTCTCGTTTCTTTAAATAATATATCAATTTCCGCTACATCATCACCGGGTGTATCAAAATTAAATAAATTTACTTTTTGTAATTTATTTATCATCCCATGATTATACGCTTCTTTTCCGTCGTATTGAAATTCGTCAGCAATAAAAGCGGGTACAGAAAAAGGAGATATAGAAGAATATTCTCCATCTTTATATTTCCATCTATATGCAAACCTAGCAAAATTAAGTTCATATAGAGGCTTCTTTTGTTTTAAAGAAATATCAAAACTAAATGATTCGTTTGTAGTTTCGTTTTCAATAGTTACTATTGTTAATTCAATTAAATTATTTAACGCAGGATCATTAAATATAGTTTTTACGTTTGCTTGTACAATAATATCAGTGTCCTCAGATGTTATATTTACAAAATCTCCAGGTTGCCAAATAGGATTTTCAGGTAAATTTTCTATTCTTATAACATCTTCAATAGCTTTATCAAAAAGATTTAATGATTTTTGTATTTCAACTAAACCTCCAGTAATACTATCAAAAAGCTCAATACTCGGTGCATTAATTGGTGATTTTTTAATTACCAATATATCGTCCTCACTAAAAGGTCTAGTTAATTTTTCTTTAACTTGAGTTTGTTGATTTTTAATTTCATATTCTATCTTAGTATCTTCATCAGGAAAATTTAAAGAATATTTTTTAAATTTTGGTATATATATTTTGCGCGGCTGATTTAAATTGTCCGTCCAAAACAGCATGTTATCAATAATATTTATACCTGTTATTTTATTATTTTTAGAAAAATTTAAAATACCTGAATTAGTATAAATAGCATCAATGTTTATATTTCCATATGTACCATAATCATATATTATATTTTTAAATACTAATTTATTGTTTTCATCCCGTTTAACAATAGTATTTTTTGGAATAGATATACTTATATTAGGGTCTTCACAAATTAAATCAACATTGCTATTTGTAATTGCTTCTTCATTTATGAGCAAAGGTATTTTTTGTAAATTAAAAGCTTTAATTATAGAAGTTTCTATAAAATTTTCAATTATTAATTCTGAGTCAGCGTTAGAAGTGAGAACAACAGAATCTAATTGCTCTGTTTCAGTACTTTTAGCATCTCTTAATATAGTAACAATTTCTTTTGTTTTTTCATCAAATTCTAACACAACATCAGCAGTATCAGAAGTAACAAACCAATATATTTTATTTTTTAAACCATAAGGAATAGCGCCAATAGTAATAGCATTTGTTAGATTTAAATTACTTAATTGTTTATTACCAAGTAAATTTTCTATAGCGCCAACATCCGAACCCTCTGATGATGAAATTTGAATATTTAAAGCATCAGCGTATTCACCATTAGGTACAAGTCTATCGTCTAGGTCTTTATTCATTCTACCCGACGTAAAAGTATGCTTTAGTTCTGCCATTAGTGTTTAATTTGTTTAGATTTACCTCTCATTACCTGAGTAAGATCTTCTATATTTATATTAGCTAATCTAAGTTTAGCTGAACGCATAGCTGCTTTCTTTTCTTTTTTTAGTCTATTTATTTGATATTCAGGAATATTAGCTTTGGCAGACATAATACCTAAAGCAATAGACTTATACATTGCTTCTTCGGCAAACTTATGAACCTGCATATCTTCATCGGTATTTAAGCCGTCTGAAACATATTTTATAATAATAATTTTATTTTTTACACCGCTGCTAAATGATATAACGCCTCTTGGTTGATCAATTATAAATGTATCATTTTTATTTGCGTTAGCAGGATCTATACCATATCTTTTTCCGTAATCAACATTGTATCCATACCCTTCTTCTAAATAAGTAATATCCGATGCATCTGCTGTGTTATAAGAATTATTTTTTTGCCCTTTAAATCTTTTTGAAGCCTCTGACTCTTTGCCTATTAAAACATTTCCTTTATTGTCATACAAATAATTATAGTCATTGTCCTGTAAATAAGGCGTAGGTGCTGATGTATTCTGGCTAGGCTTTAAAGGTCTTTCCCTACCAGAGTTATCTAGGCATGTTACTCTCACGTAATTTACAAAATCATGAGGTAACGGAATGGACATTGAAGGAGGTATTTCTACTTCAATAGATTTTACATTATTAATAGTATCATAGCTAAGCTCTTGCAAAGTTCTTTGAGCATGGTAAGACACCTCTGTTCTTTTTGCTGACTTTATAATTTTATCATCGCCAACATACGAAACTAAAAAGTTACTTATTATATCATCTATTGTAACAAATTGATAGTAGCCTTGATTCTTACTATTATAGTAGTCTTTTTGTGTATATTGTGCTAAAGCCATCTATTATGATTTTTCTTTTTGAACTTTTACATTATCTTTCTGTTCTGCTATTTGACTAATCTCGGGTTGTTTAATAACAAGACCAGCATAACTTAATATTTTGTACACTACGGTTGTTTCATCTGAATCGTGTAATTCAAAATTAGTTGCTGCTGATGAGTCATATTTAGCAACATCACTTATTTCAACATATCCCCAAACAACTTGTGCAGGATTTTTTATGTAAGTGCAAGACAAACTGGTTATATCTATTGGGTACACTGTAAGTTCATTGCCATTTCTAATATAAACAGGTTTTTTAGTATCAGGCTTAGTTAGCTTAGATGCATTAATGTGCAAAAAATCATTTTGGTCAATGCCATCTAACTCTGTTGTATTGTTATAATAAACAGTTCCTAGCCTATATAAATTTGAGGGTAATGTAAAAACAGAATTTGCTTTTATAAGTGAAGATGTTGTTCGAAATAAATTAATTTTTTCTTTTATATTATTTACAATATTAGCGTATTCATTAGTAATCTCACCAGCTCTATTAAACTGATTAAGATCGTAAAAATATTGCTCAAAAACTTCTAATTGAGCTTGATTTGCTAAAAGGTTGTATTCTTGCGGAGTCATATAACCTCTATTCTCTTTATTAAGAATGGCTTGTACTCTTTGGTATACCGTATCTACGCTTATTGCCATAATTTTGTATTTATAATGATAAGGGCCACCTAAGTGACCCTATCACTACAGTGGTTTATTTTAATTTTTTTTCTATTGATTTATAAACCTCAACACCTTCGTCTGTTTTTAAATACGATGCAAAAGCACTGTATGGATTTTCTTCAAAAGGTACTGACATTAACTTTTTATTATTAGCTGCCCAATGAAATGATTTTTGATCACCCGATAAATTAATAATACCGCCTTCAACTGCTTTAATTGCAAAGTTTCTTAGCTGTACATTATCATCGTCTACTAATGAAAGAAAAGTTGCAGGGCCTCTTTTTGCAAATAACAACAAGTCTCTTCTAATTTCTGAAGAAGTCATTTTTGATACCCCTGAGCCTTGCTCAACTCTTAAAACAGCTTCTGCGTGTTCTACATCTAAATCACGCGCTAAATTAAGTGCTGTAATTTCAAGTTCAAGATCTTGTAAATCATCTTTAGCTTCGGCAACTGCATCAGCCTCATAATAAGTTAAATTTCTTTGAGGATGATATAATGATAATAATTTTTGTAAAGCTTGATCAGCTTTTGGTACAAACAATGAACCATTTTTAAAAACAATATGCTTTAAAGTTGAAAAACCATTCTGCTCATCTTTAAACGGTGAGTTCTGGTTTGAAGCATATCTTAATTCTCTACTTATACTTTCTTTTTCATCCCACCACATTAAAGGGTTTCTGCTATGATGCTTTGATGCAAGGGTAAAAGTAATAGGCGCTTTATTGCCCATTAAAATATAAGTTCTATTCTTAATTTCCCACTCATTTTTCTTTTGAATAGGTTTTATTGGTTGTGGTGTTTCAATCACCTGTGCCGCAGGAGCCTTTGAGGCTTCTACAGCTTCTTTTTTCTTAGCCATAATATAATATAATAAAATTGATAAAAAGTAAAGATAGAGGCGCCTTAAAGACGCCCCATCCTTACATTAGTAATTATGCTTGCGCAACAGACTTAAACAATGTAAAGTTGTTAGCACCTTGAACACATAAACATCTTTCAGACAAGAAATGTACATTCATTTCATCTTTTTCTGATGTGTAAACTCCACCTACAGATCCAGTGATCCAAGATTTCATTTTACGGTCATCAGCTTCAGAAGCTCTGTAACGTACGTGTAGGAAAGGACGCTTAATGTTCTTACCTAGTTGCTGATCGTATACAGTTGAAGTACCAGCAGGTACCATTATACCATCAATATCTTCAGTAAGACCACGTGTTGCGGCATCATTTAAGTATTTCCAGTCAGTTTTGTAGAAATCGTAAGATCCTCTACGAAAACCGCTAAATCCTAAGTTTAGAGCCATATCTTCACTGTTGTTAAATACTCCGAAAGAAGATCCTCCGTTATAGTGAGCATTTACAGCACCTAGCATATCATCAAAAGCCAATGCAGTTGCACGGTTTAAGAATAACATGTTTTCTTCAATAGCACCTTGCTTGTCAAGATTTTTAAGAATTTCATCAAAGTCTTGAAGAGCAGTTCTAGTTGTATCACCTGTTAGTGCAGCTTCACCTGAATTAAAGTTTTGATAGATATTTCCTCTGCTTTCAATTGCAGCAAAAAGACCTTCAGTTCCTTTATATCCTTGATCGTTAGCTTCAGATCCATTACCAGCAGTAGCAGCTAATTCGCCTTCAACCATTGACATTTCAAGATAGTCTTCAAAACGTAAACGAGTTTCATGCTCCGACTTTAAGTACCATAGATATCCAGAAGCACCGTTTTCAGTGGTTACTTCAACCCATCCAATTTGCGCAGTATCAGAACCAGAAATAGAATATTTATCTTTAATGATAATAGGTGAATTGCTAAATTGTTGGAAACCAGCATCAACAGATCCAGTCATTCCATCAGTACCTTTGGCAAATTCAGAACCGTAAACAAATACTTTTACAGCAACAGCGGCACCGGTTGATAAACCAGCAGCGTCTAGTGTTTGCTCAGCATAAGGAGCAACTGTAAATGTATCTGTAGTTACAGAGAGTACTACAGCTTTTACCGTTACAAGTCCTTCAGCAACAGCAACAGTCTGTCCAGCGCGCACAGCGTGTCCAGCTTCTGTAATTACATTAGTTCCTGTATTAGCAGCAGCAGCATCATAAGCGATGTGTAGTCTTCCTTGCTCTGACCAAATAACTTGATCTGAAGCAGAAGGAATTTCAGCTCCTACCATGCGTAAGAAAGAAGAAACAGAGCGATTTCCGTAGCGCTCAACTTCTTTTTCGTATACGTCCGGTAGAAATTGTTGTGTAAATGTTCCGCCTCCTGTGGCAGAATCGAATGTTAGGTAATTTGTACCAAACAAATTTTTAGTTGGGGCAGGCGTTAATCCAGCTGGAAACGCACCGCCTGTTGAAAATAATCCCATTTTTAAATAATCTTAGTTTTGTTATTGTTTCATTTTAATTCTTAAACGACTAAAATCATCTCCACTAACTGCTTTAACTTGCATTCCCCCTGTTGTTGTAACATTTTGGTGTGTACCACGGGGATTCATATCTATGTTCTTAGATTTAGCCATACTGTTTTTAACAGCATCAGCTTTACCTTGCTCATAAAAATGATTTGCAATTGCATCAGCGTTCATAGCTGTAAATAAAGCTTTGTGGTAACCCGCTGCATCTTTCATATTATTTTTGTCATCAACAAATCTGCTGACTAATGAATTAATATCAGATTGGGATTCCTGCACATTATTTACATCTTTTACTTTAAATCTATATTTGTTTTCTCCAACTTTATATTCAAAACCTTTGAAATCGTTGGCAAACAAGTCACTTGTTTTTTGTTCAAATATAGACCGCTGCTGTTGAGATGTTTCTTTCGTTTGTTTATAATCATCATAAAACTGAACCGCTTCTTTCTGTTGTGGAGTTAACTTTGAGCTTAACTTAAGATCATTGTAATATTTACTCTTTAAATTAGTTAGAGTTGATTTAGCTTCTGCGATAGATTCTTTTAATGCTAGTTTTTTTCTTCTAATACCTCTTTCATCATCTGTATCTTCATCATATGAAAAAGAGTCTTCGATTAAAAAACTTATTTCTTCCTCATTTAAGTGAGGTTTTGACTGCCTATAGTGCTCTCTTAAAACATCCATATCATCCATATTGGAGTAATCTTTATTTAGATTAACATAATCTTCAAGATTTCCTCCAGTTTCTTTCATAAAATCAACAAGCTTGTTTACATTTTCAGGTAACTCATTGACTTCTTGATTATTATTTACGTCTTCTGACTCCTCTTTAAGCTTATTAGGAATATCTTTTATCTTATCCGCTAATGTTGCTTCTTTTACTACCTCTTTTTCGTCTTGTATGAGTTCGAGCACCTCATTTTCATTGTCAATGGTGTTGCTCTCTCCGGAAGGCTCTTCATTTGTTTTTTCGGGGTTTTGTTCTTGTACTTCTCCGCTAGCTTCGGATTGGTCGCGTACAGAAACCTCATCTGTGCTTTGCTCTTGAACGGCATCGTCGTTTTGGTTTAAGTTTCTTAAATCTACTTTAATCACTCCGTCGTCATCAACGGATACGTTGCTGGGCCTTTCCGGTTCTTTAGCAACAGTTTGTTTTTCTTCTGTTTGTTGTTCAACAGCTGCTTGCGCTGTTTCTTCAACTTGGTTTGTTTCTTCTGCCATGATATAATATTATAAAATTAACGGGGTTCAAATGATTCTAAGTTAAAGCCGCTCCCCATGGTGTCATTACCAGCTGACTCAAACTCTTGTTCTCCTTTTTTATCTTTTCTTTGTTCAATAAGTTTAGATTGTTGTGAAGCTTGTATTCTAGTTCTTTCGTCCTTGCGATCCTCTTTATATTGTTCTTTATTATTATATACTTCACCTTCTTTATCTTTCAATGCAATATTAAGATCAAACTCAAATCGCATAAGTTCTTTCTTAAGTTCTTTTTCATTTTGCATTTTTTGCATTTCAAGATCTGCTTCAATCTGCACAAGCTCTGCTTTTTGTTGTGTAATAGATTGATTCTTTTTAATTTCCATTTCAGCGGCTACCTGAGTATTTTGAGAATTAGCGTTTGCTTGAGCCTCAATGTTTTGCTGTTGCCTTGCTTGATCTTGTTCTAGCTTTTTACGTCTTCTAACTTTTAATAATTGATTAGCTAGCTTTATATTTTTTATTTCCCTAATATCAATAGCATCTTCTAAGTAAACTTGGTCTTTAGCTAAAGCTTGCTGAATATTATTTTCAAGCATTTGTTTTTCTTCTTCGTCGGGAGATAACTCAATGAATATGCCAAAGTCATGTAGATGCATATTTTTAATATCGTCCAAAGTAGCCACATTAAATCTACCAATGCTTGATATAAACGCATCTCTAGTCGGAGAGTATTCTAATACATCTGATATTCTTAAGCTTACAGCTTCCGCTGTTTTAGCAGCTAAATATAAACTTGACTGTAATATATGTCTTGTAGCTGTATTTGAATTAGCAGCCGCAAGTTTTTGTACACCAACTAAAGCGTTTTTATCTGGCAAAGATCCATCACGAGCTTCATTTAAACCGGTTACGTCACGTATCATTTGCAAATAATAATTATAAGTATTAATAAGTGAACCTATTTTATTATTACCCCCATTAGATGTAAGTTCTTGTATCGGCATACGACCCGGGTTCATATCGCCTTCTTGTGTCATTGATCTACCAATAACGGAACCTGTTTGAAAGAACATATTTAATGCTTCCTGCGGATTGTAATTTGTACCGTTACCTAAATCAATTTCAGCTAAGCCATCAGCATCTAAATAAACCCCGTCAGGTATCATCCTTGCTAGTACCTGCTGTAGCTTTAAATGCGTAAGTTGTATCATATCAGCAAACCCAGTAATTCTACTTACTAATGATTCAATACGACCTTTATATATTCTAGGGGCTACAACATTATAGTTTAACATAACTTTTGTTGTATCACTTTTAGGGCGAACCATATTTTTTGCAATCTCCCATTTAAGTAAATACTGGGTTCCTAAAACAAAAGCGCCATCATATACAACCTCAATTGATCTTGACTCTTTACTAAATAAAGATCTATCATCTTTTGGTGGGTTAAATTGATCGCTTTTAGGTATTGCTTTATCGGCACCAGTTGCAGTCTTCTTTATTTTGAATACTTCGTTATTATATGTTTTGTAATTAAAATACAGTATTTGTATTGTATTAGCATCTAATACAGAGTCTTCGTTTATATATCTATTGTGTGATGCTGAGGTTTGAGTTCCTTGCTTTGATAAATTCACAAGGTCTTCATCGGTTAAATGAGGAAATTGTTGCTTTAACTCATTGATTGTTACTGACTTAACTTCCCCTACATAATATATGTCATCAAAATACGGCGAATGAGTATAAGAATAAACTAAATCAGAAGGATCAACATACTTTAATTTTATGCCCTCAGAGTTAGTGAATTCGTTTTTAACACTACCAATACCTATAACAGCTAAGTCATAATTAATACGACGTTGAGTTAAGTCATAGTTATTGGAATTAAATATAGAGTTTATTGCTTGCTCTTCTGCTATTTCAATAGCTTGCTTGTATTCTAGTTGCATATGCAATGCTAGCTCATCTTCGTTTTCAGGTAAGCTGTCTCTATCGTTGCTATACACATTAAAACCAAGTTGTTGTTGAATTTGATCAGATATTTCTTTTGATTGCATATCTTCTAATACAGATTCAACGTAGTCTGTTCTTTGTTTTACAGAAGAAGGATCTTGAGAAAAAGCTTTAATATCGTAAAGTCTATCAGACATTCCATTAACAACTATATCAACAAACTTTGGAATAATTGGTACTGGTTTCCAGTCTAAATTAAGATATGATAAATCACCATTAATAGATAATTCATCTTTATATTTTTTTACTGATTGTTCTCCTCTTGCATATAATCGAAGACGATGATACTCATCTCTATTAGAGTAAAATCGCGTTGCGCCACTATCTCTTTTGAACCACTCGTGTTCAATAGCACGTGCGACTTTTAAACCATACTCCTCGGTTGCTTTCTCTACGTCAGATGCTATCTGACTAGGAAATGAGCTTTTTAATAATGTTTCTGCCATGCTATTGTATTATTTGCGACTGCAATCCTTTATTATTAAATCTAGAAAATTTTAAATTTACGTTTTGTTTTTCAACTTTTGGTCTTGGGTGATACAAATGTCTATTACAAGCCATTATTGCTAACCCTGAACTTATAGTTGCATCAAATTTTGTTCTTTTATTTATATCAAACTTAGCCCAGTCGTTAAGTGTTCTATTAAAATATATATTACCACCTCCGTCTTCATTCACTCCTACATATTTATTTATGTAAGTTTCAATGGCTGCAGCATGAGCTTGTTTAATATCTTCAGATGAATTGGGAATTCCACCAATTTCTTTTTCTGTTACTGATAGTTTATTCCAAATTTTATCTGGTCTGTTCATTGCAAAGCCTCTGTAACCTCTTCTTTTTAAATGATATAAAAGTCTTGGTTTATTGTTTTCTGCTAGTAATGGCATTCCGTAATAAACAATAGCCATAAGAACATCTTCAAAAAACATTTCGGCTGTTTGGGGGCGGGCAATATATTCTAAAAAAAACGTATTAGGTGGGGCATCCTCCATACTAAATTTTGTTAACCCGTGTAAAGATCCCTTAGATCCTTGTCCATCAGTTGTTCCTGATATATCGTAAGAGTCACATCCAAATGTTCCCATGTGCTCATTGCCTGGATATTTAGCACCTCCTTTGTTTATTACATTGTTTTCGAGGTTTTTAGGTGGTGTCCATGAGACTAAAAATCTACCCGATCTATTTGGGGTAAACATTACCTTTGTATCTTTAACACCATTTTCCCAACTAAAACTACCTCTGGTTACAAAGCCTTGTCTTTCAAGATCTTCATTATAGTCTATTTGTTCGTATATTTTACTTAAATTAAAAATACTATTTTTTGCTTCGTCACGGAATGCGTGCTCTTCCGTTCTAGGAAATTGTCTATAATATTCATTTAAACTATCAGAATCGTGCTTTAATCCCTCTACTTCGTTATGCCAAAAATCTATTACTCCTGTATCAATCTCGTATCCATTGTTGTCAACAGTGGGGTTTGTTGGCGTATTAAATACAGGGTGTCCATAAGTATCAATGTATCCTTCGTAGTTCCATTCCATAGGTATGAACAAAGAATATAATCCTGAGCTAGTCTGGCCATTCTTATTTCGTCTTGTGACGTCTGAGTCATAATATAGCTTTTTAAAGTTTTCACCTCCTTTATCTAAAGAATTTGAAGTAGACCCCATCATACATTTACCTATAATACGACTACCAAGCCTTAATGTTGTTTTTGTTACACGCCAGTTATTTAATATATTATCAGGTCTTTCCCATTTGCCTGATTCGTCATGCACTAGCAATCTTAATTTTTCGCCATCATAACTGTTGTCCCCTGTATTTTTCCAGTCAATAGTTGTATCTAATCCTTCTAATATTTGTCTTTCGTTAGTTTCAGTAATTGACTTACGGGTGAGTTTACTTGCGGGCACTCTGTATGCCAATTCTGTTTTTGGCCGATCCATTCCGTCTTGTATTGGTTTGAAAAAAAAGGGATAGTTGACGGATATTGGTACCACCTTGTCTGTAAACATTTTTTTAGCATCAGCACCAGATTTGGACAATATCCCAAACCGTGCGTCTGTAGTAATTGTTGCTTGAGCAACGGCTTCTGCTGAAGACATAAAGGAAAAACCAGATCTTCTGTTTTTAAGATAACACATTCCATAAGACCTGACGTCCGCTTTACAAGCTTCCCAGAAGATATAGAAAATTCTATTAGCTTCCCTGTAGTCTGGCTTCCCAACATCAATTTTGGTGTGCTGCAAGTACATATAATGAGAACCAGTGATATAGGTAGCAATATTTTTATTATAAAACCAATAACCTTGATCACGCCTAGTAAATTCCCTGTCAATATATGCATACCATTTATTTTTAAAAGAATCAGGATATGACTCCCAATCAAATATAGTATTTATTTGTTTTAATTCTTTTGGATATATATGGGCTTCCCATTTGTCATTAGTATTATCAGTGGTTTTAGGCTTAGATGGAAGTGCTATTGCTAAATTTTGTATTTCAACAACATCTCCAATTGTACCATCTTTGCTAATGACTATAACATCAAATTCCTTATTATATCCATATGCCCATTTTTTATATCTGTTATTTTTTTTAATAACATTTTCTTTAATAGGCTTTATTACTTTTATCAGCGTTTGTTCGTGCATTATTTAGATCTTTTTTCAGCAAACCCTCCAAAGCTTTTTTTACTTTCTGTTGGCTTATCATCCATAATGTTTTTTTCTGCTTCTATACGTGATAGTATTTCAAAAGCATCGAATATTGCTAGTTTTTTAGTGGCTGCCGCATTTTTTAATCTATCTGCAGCTAACTCATCTTCCGCCCCGTCTGCAATTATTTCTTCTTCAGCTACTCTAATGAGTTCATGTACCGCTTTATATCCAGCTTGGATTATACTCGATTTCAGTTCCTTTTCTGTCATATTTAATTGCTATTGAATTTATAGGTACTCTATATAATTTTTCGTTGTCAATAACGAACTCATATTCGCTATTTGGTGTAAAGCCTACTAAATTATCTTCTGAAAGATTAAAGCTTCTTAAATGGCTCCCTAGATACTTTAAAACACCTATTAATGGCTTTTCTTTTTGTTCGCTAAGCTTTTTATTTTCAACTATTGGCTTCACAAAACAATAATTTTCCGGAGTGTACCATTTATTATTTCTTTTATATAAAAATATTTGATCTATATAACAAAAAAATAAATCGTCCTTAAAATAATTGCTACTATCGGTAGCTTTTCCCTGCATATTATAATACCTTCTAAATGTATTATGATGCACAATAACTTCATCACCTTTTTGCAACGTAGAATTGTTTACAGGAGTTTCTACAACAACACCCACTCTATTTACAAATTTATGGTCTTCTATAGATGTATTCAAAATTAAATTAGAGTCACCTATTTTTTTATTATTAGTATATCTACCATTAATAGGCTTTATAATATAAGCGTGTAAATGCTTCATTAATATTGTAAATTATATTCAATTGCTACAGCCATATTTTTATTAAAAGATTTCCAAGGTAAGACCTCCTCATTTTTCATTATAAAAATATTATATTTATCTTTTTCTTCAATAATTTCTGTAATCGTATGTCCCCCAAAAACTTCCTGCCCTATGCTATAGTGCATTGCATCATTTTTGTAATCTCGACCAATACTAATCTTTCTTATTAGATTCATTTTTAATTTTTTTAAAACTACCGTCTTTAATGTCTATGCTCACATCCCCATATGTTTCTTGTAGTTCTGATTTAAATTTATTCAACTCTTGGTTTAATATATCGTATTTATGTAGCAGCACATGTTTTTGCGTTTCTAACACTCCTACTTGCTCTTGAGTTGTTTTAATAATTGTCGCTAAATTTTGAAGCTTAGCTAGCTCTTCTGTTTTAATTTGTTTTTTCATTGTATAAAATTTAAGTAAATATAGTTATTTATTATGTATTTTTATCTGTGTGCAAATGCCATATATATGTATTTGCCTGCGTTTGTATTTATACTACCACCATATTGTGCGGATGTAAAACTAAATCCATCACTATCAACGGTAACAGATGTTGTTGATCCTCCTTGAGAGTCACTTGATGGGTCGTTAGGATAGAGTATTAAACTCATTGTACCATCTTGATCTCTTTTATTATCAAATATTGACCAATAATTACCAGAATCTATTCTTCTAATTAATATCCAACCAGGCTCAAATCCTAAATATACACTCAATCCTGCACTTCCTTTTCCAGTATACGAACCTATTTTACTATAGCCCGGAACAGAATGCCAAGAATAATAAATATGTTTATTGTTAACTCGGTTTGGTGATCCGCCACCATTCAAAGTAAAAAGGGTGCTTGAAGGAGCAACACTATTCCACACGGCTTGAGTATTGTAAACAACTGGAACATTACTTCCATCATTCAATTTTAAATATTTGTATTCACCTGCATTGTCCGTGCCATAGTCTTTGTGCCAAGTAAACCAATCCTCATCTGATCCATCATATTTCTTAGCTATAACAAATTCAGGCGGTTTTGAAAGACCGTGAGGTACTGTATCACCAGCTGTACTAGTTCCTATAAGATTCATTATGCTAAATCCATTATCTCTATTAGCATTAATACCAAATGGTGTTATTGTACCTGTATCTAAACTTAAACCAGAAGCCTTATGACTGAATGTTCTAGCTTTGTTTTCGTAAATGTTATAGGCAAAGTGGCTACCTTTTTTATAAATAATATTGGTCTCTGTACCGTGATAATTATTTGATAAATCAATAGCATCTCCGTTTAATCTATATGTTGCTATACACGATGCATCCCCTAGTACTTGTAATGTGTCTACGGTAGCTTTAGTTTCATTATATAAGGTTTTTACTTCGGTGGGGCTAATTGCCTTGTTAAACATTCTTACTTGGTCTATATCTCCATTAAAAGTTGATGAATGAGATATATTACCAAACATTCCTATAAAAATACTTCTTGTATTTGCAGTCAAAGAATTACCACTTGCGGTTCCTACTTGACTTCCGTTTACATATCCAATTATATTACCTGAAGAATCAGTAGTAACGACAATGTGTGTCCAAGTGTCTATATAATTGCTAAGAGTTGCAATGTTTTGACTTCCTGTTCCTCCGACTGCTGCTCTTAATACATTTGAACTGCTTATATTTATTTGAAACATACCATCTACCGAAGCCCCACCAGTTCCTAAATCCCCTACAATAAATTGTGTTTTGACTGATGCAGCTTTTACCCAAGCCGATACAGAAAAGCCTGTTAACCCACTTGGTATCTGATAACCTGTATTAATTCTACTACTACTCCCGTTAAAACTAGCAGATTTATATTCATGGCCAGCTGCTTTCCATGACCAAGCAACCATATTTGTTCCAGTATCATTAATTCCATTGTTTTCAACTGGTGGCGTTTTAAAACCATTTTCTAATATTTTAGGTGATAAATCACCACTTCCGTGCTTGGAGTAATCATATTGATCCCCATCATCGTTTGAATTAAGAGCAAAATTATCTCCTCTTAATGTATCGTAAAGTTGATGATGATTACCGTTGCTTCTATTTTTCCACCATATAAGATCAGCATTTACACCTGTTTCTACTATTTTGTCATTGCCTATACTACCACTATAAATTGTAGTGGCAAAATTATCTTCAGGGTAATTAGCATCTTGAATAAATTCATTACCATCACCTAATGTAGCTACACCGTTAGAGTATTTAAC
>Ga0181389_1000034_pt1 | contig 43901 bp, 32 predicted proteins | sample 12SPOviralmetaG_FD_130121 | JGI IMG/M metagenome (GOLD analysis project Ga0181389, IMG submission 130121) | Marine viral communities from the oligotrophic San Pedro Time Series (SPOT) site, San Pedro Channel, CA, USA - 12 SPOT_SRF_2010-06-29 | ecosystem: Environmental > Aquatic > Marine > Strait...
TAAAACAATATGCCCCATTGGAATTCCAGGAACCGAAGTAATTTCTTGATAAGCATCAGAAAGAGGAATCCATTCTTGTTCTTTAAATTTAGCTTTTGATGTTAAACCTTTTTTAGATTTAAATCCATCTAAATTAAAATTTGCTTTAATTTCTGAGGAGACTGCCTCCGATAGTGATTTTTTCTTTCTTGCCATGTAGTTTTAATTAAAACGGTAAATCGTCTGTTTTATCATCATTAAACAAATCATCAAATTGAGCTGCTTTTGACTTTTTAACTGTTGTTGCTGTAGTATCTAATGAATAATTAGATTTTTTAACATCACTATCAAAAGCAACAGCAGGTTCTGAGACGATTGATCCTTCTTCATCACTTCCTTCTGGAGCTAACCATTCTTGAAGTGCTGATTTCATTTCATCATAAGAAAGTGGTTTAAATACTTTCATAGGATCAGCTTGATCATTTAATAATGTTTCTACCATAGCAGAATCTTCTGCAATAGGAGATGTTTTTAATGATGGTCCAATTGATGTTTTATTATAAGGAGTACCTGTTGATTCTGGTCCTACAGTAGTTAATTTGATATCTCTACCTTGAGCCATATCTGTATAATCTCCAATTTCATCATCAGCAGCCATATTTAGAAATTCTTGGTAAACTTCTTTACCGAATTGCCATAGTTTAACTCCTTCACTTTCTTCACCACGAACTACTACAGGAGCAAAGATACGTGTTTTTGGGTCTAACTTTTTAGCTAATCTCCAATTTTCTTTATCATTAGTTCCACGAAGTTGTTTAGCAAATTCCATAATTGGATCTTTCTCACCCCAATTTGAAGGAGAAGCCATTACTCGTTTACTACCAATTCCATAGTAGAATTTCATTTCTGTAAAAGGGAATTCTTTGTTGTACTTGTTAGGAACAACTCTTACGACTTGTTTACCTACTGAGGGTTTCCAAAATAACTGTTTTGAATTACCACCATTGTTGTTTGTCTGGCTTTGCATCTCACCTAGACGTTTTTTAATTGCGTTTAAATCCATGTTTATAACTTTTTAATTTTAAATTTAATAACTCTGTTAATATAAGAACTTTTCTTCAGACTACCAAACTAAAGTTCAATAATCTTGTGAATTTTTGTTTTTAATTGTTTTAACTCATCATGTTGAGTAAGTAGAACTGTATTTCTATAATGCTGCCAATCAATTGGGAATCGCGTATCAACAACACCCCCATTTAATTTTTTAATTAGCTCATTTAAAGCATTTATAGTATATAATGTATTTGTATCTTTTTTTCTGTGCACCATTATTGTATTAGCTGGTAGTCCTTCAGTATTACCTTGCTCAATATTGTAAGTACAAACATATTCATTATTGCTTTTAATATGCAATACAAATATTTTGTTGTACATTACTTGATAACTGGTGGTAATACGATTGAGTAACTCATCTAAGTCATCTAATGTTGTAAATGTGCAAAATAATTTATTATTCAAATCTGTTATGTTTAAGTTTTCAAACTCCTGAAAGTCATCTACTGTATACATATTAACAGATCTATTTGAAATTGTAGGTATCTCCATAACTTGATTTTATTTGTAATTTATATTTTTTAAATAAACTCATAATACTTTTATATAATTCTTTTTCTTCCTTACTAAAGTCGAAAAGGAAACTATCATAAGTATAAAGTATTAATTTTGTTTTTTTATTTTTTAATAACTTTATTATTTCCCACAATATACAAACGTTGTATGATGTCTCCAAGTTTTGGAGTAAATAATTCAACAGTTTTTGGGGTTTCATATCTTCTAACTTAGATTTTTCAAAACGATGTTTTGAAATAGGACACTCAATGAAGCCTTCATTTTGGAATTTAGTCCACAAATCGTCAGTATATACTTGTACTTTTTTAAAGAATTCCAGATCTTTATATTGGTCGAAAACTCCTCCGTATAGTTGTTTAAATGTTAATTCTTTAGCCTTTTTGTAATCCACACCATACATTTTCGCAAAGGCCATGTGAATGTCTTGATCACCAAAATCATAACCCACCAACTTAGCCAACAAAGTAGGATGATAAGCACCAATATCAAACTCAATAAAACTGTTATTACGAGGGATAAAACACTCTCTTGATCCGTTGTCTTTATTAAGTGCGGCATAATTTACTCCTTTGAATTTATTACTTGGTCGTCCTGTAAGGGTTTTAAAGTTGTATTGCGTGTGGGTGTATTCTCCATCGATAGGGTGAAAGTGCGATTCGAATTTTTCTCTGTCAATTCGTAAACCACTTCGCTCCAAGGCGTTGAATACCACTGTAGTTTTTGTGTTGTTGAATTCATTGATTGGCTCATTGATTTTATCTTTTAAAATGTTAAATGTATTTTCACAATATTCATAATGTTTTACTATCGGAATAATGCGGTTTAAATCTTTTCTATCTCCTTTTTTGCTATAGAAGTAGGAGTGGGTTTGTGTGTATTCTTGTATATACGTATTAGATGTGAGGGTAATGTCAAAAAGAGTTTTTAGTGGAAAATAATGTAAAAATTCTTTCTTATCGCGTACATATAACTTATTATATTGTGATAACACGCGCATTATATTGTCTATATTAATATTTAAAGTTTCACTATGGGAAATGGGTACAATAAAACCTTTTGTCGCTAATAACGGACGAATATAAACCGCACAAATTTTATTTTTAGTTGGGTGAGTCCTATTATCATAAGGTATAACTTCAATAAAAGCTTCCTTATAATTTGAATTACAAAACCTATTAAATTGGTCTTCAGACTCTACTAACCAAAACATAACTATTATTTTGGTTCAATATAAAAAATCTAGACTAAGTATCCAAATTAGAATTTAAATTATTTTACTTTAGGTTTTTAACCATAAAGGTTTGATGTGAAAGATGACCCCGTAATTGGTGAGGATTGGGATTGATTTCTTTGTGGTTGTTGAGGAGATCTAGAAATTGATAAATCCGTTGGTTTTAAATTAACTAAAAAATCCATTTCTTCTGTTATGTAGAATTTTAAATAATTTCCTCTTAAAAATTCAATTAAACCTTTTCTTTTAATTTCTTTTTCAGCTAAAAGTATTGAATTTCTATTTGTGGTAGCTACATAACTTTCATCACCTGCTAAAGTCCATTGAAGTTTAAAAGCAGTATAAGGCTGCCACAAATATTGAGGGGATTCATTTGTAATATTTTTATACATTTCTTCACTTACCTCTATATATCTATTTTCATTTGTTTTAACTACAAAATACCTAGTAAATACTCCTAATTTATAATCGTTTTTTGTTGGTTTTGGGTAATGTGAGTAAGGAATAATAGTTTTTTCTTGTTTTAAAAGATTAATATCATTAACACGAGCATAATCTACTATCATACCTTCATCATAACCTGGGGTTTCGAGATCATCAAATATTGTAGGTGCGTCTGCGTATGCAATTTCGTTTTGTGGTAAACTTGCTGTATAATTTGTTGATGTAACTTTAGCTAATTCTAATTCAACTAAAGGGGGATCATTAGGAGTTTTACCTGTAAAATATTTTCCTTCAAATGTTTTATGGTAAAATCCAGTATAATATTCTCCAGAACTAATATATACTAATTTAGTACCTCTACTATATTGGTTAGTTAATATTCTATTTTTAGGTGTATACATTATTTAAATATTTTTAAGCATTTCCTTTTTCGTCATATGGAGCTCTAAATACTAATAGGTTCCAGTTATTACTTTTTCGATTCCCATACACAAATCCTGTTTTTGCATTATAATTCTCTTGCATTGATGATGCCCATCCTGAGTTGTTAATTTTTCCTGTGTAAATCTGTGTATGACCATATACATAATGGGTATCTTTACCACTTGTGGGTTTATCATTAGCCCAATAAACTACTACATCTCCATAACCCCACGTTCCATTTTTGATTAAATTACCAACTTCTGTTCTTGATAAACCTGTACTAGTTGTTTTTTTATAACCTAATTTAGTTAAATTAAGGTGAAATTTTACATCCACTTTTGCATTACCACCTGCAGCTGTTTGAGGATTTTTTAGTTGTCCTCCTTTTAAGAAACTAACGTAATTTAAAGCTAAATTGTATGTCCATCTAGCACACATCTTAGGCACTTGAGGATCTCTAGCAAATACTTGATTATAAGATTTTAACATAGCATTTTCCCTTGTAGCAGATTGAGGGAAAGTAGTTGCAGATGGTGTAATTGATCTAGATGGGAGGGGTGATGAAGTTGCTGTTTCATCTTTATCTTCTGCTACCATTTGGGGTGGTCGTGTAATTGGAGCTAAAGAATTTGCAGGTACTGAGAGAGTTTCTAGAGATGTTATCCATCCATTAGTATCAATTTTATGGTTTATACCTTTTAATTGAAGGTCAACCCCATCTTTTTCATATGAAGGAGGGAGTATATCATCTGTCATGAGAAATTTTTGATATAATTTCATCCCTGTTAACCCATCCATAGTAAGAGATAAATTAAAAGGAAGGAAGAATGGGGCTTGTAATTGTGCTTGTTTTTTAGATTTTCTATCAGTTAGTATACCTAAAGCTAAAGTAATAGCTGTAGTCATGTTTGATTTATAGGAAGAAATATCTTCAGAATTAAATTGAGTATCCATGTATATTGAATCATAATTACTTTTTTCTTTACTTACAATTTTTGCTAATTGGTCTGGTTTAAAAACTTTTTGGGTTGTTTGTTTTTCTTCAATATCTGGAGAAGATACTTTTTCTGGAATAATTCGATCTATTAATCCAGCGTTATAATTTGAAAATGAAGTAGCATTTCCCCCAAGTTGATTGCTATCAGATTGGGCTCCTATAGATATCATAGTAGCAAAATCATTAGATAAATCAGCTGTTAAATTAATTTCTCTAATAAAACTACCCTCTATTCCTCTTTTAACCCCAAAAACATTAAATCTAGTGTACTCAGTTGATGGAGGTGGGTTTGATAGTCTTTGTGGGATTTCTTCAATAAATTGTACTTTTGTACCTTCTTGATTCATCCTTAAATCATATTTATTTATTCCCCCGGTAGCTTCAATCATTCCTTTTTGTAGGGTTTTTAAAAACTCAAATAATAAAATACTTCCTTCTTCATCTGTATTCATGCTATCCAAAACTTCAGCAATATATGTAGTACTAACCATAATATTACCTAGTCTTCCTAAATATTGCTCATTTTTGTAAAAAAAGTCAGTTTGTTTTAATAAACTATTAATTATAACATCTCTCATCCCAATAGTACCCCCACCTCCACTAACAATTGAAAAATTTTCATATGGTATTAAACATACTCTAGGATCAGTTGATAATTGTCCTGGGATTCTAAGAATAACATTGTCATCGTTAGCTAAATCCTGAAAATCCATATCAAAAGTAAATTGAGGAGTATTTAATTTTGTGTTATATAGTAATAAATTAGATTGAATAAAAGCTAAAAAAGCTCCATACTTAATATAAATTAAAGGATTACTAGATTTTTCTTCTTCGGGGTAAGTAATACCAGTTCTGTAAAGAAGACCTTTTGGATATTTAATAGGTTGGGGTGGTTTACCTTTATGATCCCTAAAATTGCTTATTTCTAATTCTTGAAAACCTGCATTTTTTTTAGAAAGAGGAGTGGTAATAGATTTTGAGGTACCTTGAAATATTCCAAATAAAAAAGTATTAATTATTGTTTTATCTGCATTTGTTATTAAAACAGAAGATCCTCCTCCTCCAGTCGTCAATACATTCCAAAATTTTTTAAAAGCTCCACCAATAGTTTCCCCTAATGATTTTTCAACAGACTTAGGAGTAGTAAGATTAATTTTTAATGATTCTACTACATCACCTACAGAAGTTAATTGTACTTGACAGTCATAACTTCCATCAGGATTGAATTGCCAATTAAATTTAGTAATTTTTCCAAAAATACCCCCATAATTTCCGCTATGTTGGTATTTTGTTTTATTAATTGATGTAATTAAATCATATTGACTGGTTTCTCCTTTAAGCATCAAACTCATAGGGTCAGTTAAAAAATTTGGAAAATTCTCTAATTGTACCTTACCTTGTTTATCTTTTTTTAAATATTGACTATGCCCAAACTCTAATAATAAAGTATAGCCTGGTCTTAAATATAAAACATCTATTAGTTGAAATTGTTCTTTACTAAAACATTTTATATTAATAGTAGTTTTACTTAGTGCCCCATTATTATAGTAAGTTATGTCAGCGTCAGTAATACCAGGCATAGGTACATATCCTCTTGAATTATTAGATACTCCCCCCCACCCATAAGCACCTTCAAATATTCCACCTTTATTTAATCCTGACTGTATTTTACCTTCACTATTAGTTACTCCTCCTTGTAAAATAAAATTTTTAGCTAATTGATCCCCTGAAATTAAATCTTTATTGATGCCAGAGCTTATTAATTTTTGAAGTACAGAATCATCTATCTCATTTCCTTCAGATCCTTTATTAGTTAAATTTACAGAACTAGCTAATCTCAAAAAAGGGGCTTTGGTAGTATAATTTTGGATATCTTTTGATGGGATATTAGTATATTTTCCTAAAGATTCTTGTCTTAATTCTATTTGTTCTTTAACCCAAGGATCAAATGGTTTTCCCAAAAAATTACTCATAACTTTATTTATTTAAAATATTATAACTATCAACTATACTTGTTACACCTACAGGTATTCTAATTTGTGTCCCTGGAGGTAAAAATAAAGAACCCATATTAACTTTATTAGGATTTGCAATAGCTATAATCCAATATAAAGTAACATCATCATAAAATTGATTTGATAATAAATCTAATCTATCCCCAAATTCAGTTTCAACCCAAATGTCAGTTTCTAAAATAGGAATTTCAGGATAAATGACATCCCCATAATATTGGGTGCCTATTGTTCCTACAAACTCATTTTCATTTCTTAGGATTTTTATTTCAGAGTATCTATTCATTAACTTAACTTAAATTTTGAGGTTGGCGAAATGGTTCATTAGTTTCTTCATTATTATCTCCCCCACTTCCTTTTGTGGGTTGGTATGTTTTATATTCATCCGCATAATTTCCTCTACTATCTTTTTTATTAGATAAGGCAATAAATCTACTATTAGGATTATTGGCATTACCTGGTTTTTCTGGTAGGAATTTATGAATAGGGGTAAAGGAAAACCCGCTTACTTGAATAACGTGTGGGAGTTCTTTAACACTATGATCAGAACCACCTTTTTGATCAATTCCAATTTCCCAATTAGATTCCTGAGGGACTGTATATGTTAAAGAAGTAATAAATCCAGGTTGTTCATATAAATAACCACCTAAAGTTAATCTAACTAAATTTCCTCTCATAAACCCAGCTCCATTATAATCCGGGGTTAATTGGGAGGCTAAATAATTTAATTTTTTATACATTGGGATTAGCTCTGCTTTTGATTGAGCAGCCACTGTAAATGATAAGCTAATATTTCTAGTAAATCCTCCATAATTGTATAATGTATCACCTCTACCAACATAATTAACAGAATTCCAAGTAGATGAATAACTATCATCAAATGAATCTATAAATGCTCTAAAATGCATATAAACAGCTTCATCATTTGTTTTATTATTATTAATAGCTGCTATTCTAAACTTAACTAAATCATTGACAGGTTGGTTTGTATCAACAGAAGTTTTTGTATACATAGGCATCGCTGTGATTTTATCCAAAGCTTCTAACTCAGTTGCATTTATGCCATAATTCCAAACATTTTTAAGTGGGGATGTAGATGGAGAATCTCTTAGCCTACCTCCATTATTTCCTGGGTGGCCCATGTTAAGTCTTTCATCTATATTTTTAACTCTATAATTAGGAGATATTGAAATTATTGATGAATTTTGTGTACCTCCTTCTGTTGGGTTTTGAGGATTGTTTGTAGGAGCACTTCCACTGTCTGGGTAAGTATATAATTGTTTTCTAAAATCAGTAGGATATAAACCAGCTTCTCCTCCTTGAATAACATTATCTTTACTTATTAATTGTTGTTGATCATAAGTTATAGAGTCATTCCTATATAAAACCTCGGGGTTTGGTAAAAAAGAATTGGGTTGAGAAACAGAAGTTAGAAAATTTTGAGTATATGAAAACCCATTATCAGCATTTATAACTGGTGTACCGTCAGGAAATATTAATGATCCTATACTATTAGTATAATCTTCATATTTACCAGAAGCTCCTCCAGTTAATGGAGAAATAAAACTTGAAGTAGTTCTATTATTAGGTCTACTCCCTACATAAAAATAATTAGGATCTGATTTTGATGCAAGATTTTGATTTCCTGTTCTTTGATCTGCAAATAATAGATTTGTATTTCCTATACCTAATATTGATCCTGGTCCTCCTGAGTATGAATATACATTAATAGAATTTTCAGAAGTAGTATCTACATGAAATTTATACAACTCATTTAATCTATTTTGATTTTCACCCTCTTGGGTTCTTTGATCTTTAGTTATTCCATAGTAAGTAGTTAAACCCGCAGAAGGGAATAACCCACCCTCTCCATTTGCTGTTGGGTCTAAACCTAAAAGATTTAAATGAGACCCAAAAGCACTCCCAGCAGTTTGTAATAATGTTGATGTTGGTAAATAAATACCTTGATTAACTCCACCACCACCACCTAATACTAACTCATTTCCACCAGAAGCCCCTAATGCATTACTTATAAAATTACCTACACTTTGGAATAGATTTGGATCTCCTCCCCCTGCAGGAGAAAATGATCCTTGACCTAGAGTTTGTTGAGAATTAGCTCCACCATAACCTAACCCACCAGCTTGTGTTTTAACAGATGTGCGAGATAACACATTTTCCTTTGCTATAAATAAAAATCCTTTTGGGGATTTTGTATCGAAAAACATTTGTGTTAATCGACTTACATCATCTATAGTATTGGATACTACCTTTAATCCTCCTCTAACAATAAAATCAGGTCCTGATCTTACTGGAAGGTCGTCAGATTCTAGTCCCTGGGGGATATCTTTAGTAATGTAAGGTTGTTTACTACTACCCCCATCACGTCTATCTTTCCCCCAAGGTAGATTAGTTAAATCTGTTTGGAAGTTAATTAAAGGCATATATTAATATTAAAGTCCTGCTGCTCCAGGAGGTAAATTATTTGCGTATCTATTTACTGGTTCTTGGTATGAATCGGCTGTTTCACCTAATTGTGAAGTAGGTGGATTTGTGTAACCCAAAGCACCTGCTCCAAAATTTTGATAAGCTGGGTTGTTTAATGTAGGATTTCCTATATTAGAGTATTGATTGTGAAGTTGGGAATTACCTACAATACTAACAGCAGGATCTGTAAGAGGATTAGTGTTAGGTGATACTGGAACCCCTAAAGGAGATCCATCTGTGTTAAACATATTTTCAATTGAATTTGACATAATTTTATATTTTAATTGTTATTTTGTTATAAATATTAACCCATTTTGGAAGTTGCTAATGCTAGTGATTTACCTACTTTATTTCCATCAAGTATCACATCACCACCTTCTTTCACGGCAGATATTAATTCTTTTAATAAGCCTACTATTTGAGCATTATTTGTATTAGATCCATTCCTATTTGATCCTTCACCTTCTAATAAACCCGGGAGTTTGCTTAAAGGCATTACTACTTCATCTTCACCTCCTTCACCAATAATGGCAGGAATACCCCCAGGGGTTGCAGGAACGATACCACCATCTGCTAAACCAACTAAAGAATTTACTTCTGATGATAAATCTGGGGATTCAATTTCAGTTATATCAACTCCTGGGATGTAATTCACCCCTCTTATTACCATATTAATGGCACCTACTACTAAATCTGTTATTGCTTGGAAAGGCATTAACACTAATTTTAATACTCCTCTAATTAGAGATTTAAAACCATCTAATAACATACTAAAATCAAAAGTTAGAATACCTACAATTACATCTGCAATACCCCCAAAAATCTCCGTAAATCCATCTGCTATGTTTTGAAAAGCATTTGAGAGTGCTGTTAAAGCAGGTTGTAATACACCCATAACTAACCCTATTACATCACCTATTAATTTAGCTATTGGTCCTAAAATTGCAAATATTGGTTCTAAAACGTCCATTACAACATCAAATATAGGAGCTAGACCATCCATTAATTGTATAAATATATCTTGAAGTTTATCCATAGCAGCCGCCATTTTTTCTTGTTGAGTTGCGGATTCAAACTGGGCTAATAATCCTGCTTCTGCTAATTTTGCCTTTTTATCTTCTGTAAGAGTACCATCTTTTAAAGCTTTATTATACATTTCTTGAGCATCACTAGCTGATGCAAAACCTGCTGCTTTTACTGCTTCTAATTTTTCTTGTTCTATTAACATTGCAGCCATATCTTCTCTAGACATATTAAATGCTTTGGCCATTGCTTCTTGTTGGATTACATTCATTGCTCCAAACTCAGCTGCTGTACCTACTTCTTTTCTTAATTCAGCTGCTAATTTAGCTTGATCACCTGCTAATGCTGCTGCTCTAGCTCCTTCTAAATTAAGTTGTTTACCTGTTAATAGTTCAGCTTCCATTTCAGCTGCAATTGAACTTTCAAAATCTAATAAACCACTTTGGGTAGCTTCTAATTGTTGTTGAGAAATACCTAACATTTTAGCGTTGAATACCTGTTTGGCCATTTCTTTGGTATTCATTCTATTATTCAACATTTGAACAGCTGACATTTCGCCAATACCTTCTTGAATGTCTTTAGCACTTATTGAAAGACCATTTTGAGCATTTAATTCCATTGTAACAGCTTGAACTTTTTCAAGTTGTTTTTGAATAGAAGTTCCACTCATTAAGGCTTTTTCAGCAAATACATCCATAGCATGAGATGATAGTCCTGTTTTTTCTGATATTTCTGCAAATTCTGCGGCAAATTCACCTGAAAACTTTACAGATGTTCCAAATAACTTATTTAGTTGAACTTGTGCCTTTACTACATCTTGAGATGATACTAATAAGTCTCCTGACATAGAGGCAGCATCAGCCATTTCTGCATTTAATTCTCTTGCTTCTGCAGCTGATATTCCTAGTGATTTTGCTGTTGTTCCTGATGCAGAGTCAATAACCTTCAAGGCATTTACAGCTTCTATTATTAAACCAACAGGTCCAAGAGCTTTAGTAAGCATTGGTCCTATAGATTTCAATCCGGCCATGAATGGAGCTATAGATTTAGTTAACCCTAAAGTTTTTGCTTTTGCAGCGGCTGATGCTCCTTGGAGCATTTTTCCATTTTTGCCTATTAATTTTCCTTCTAATCCTAAGGATTTTATTTTATCAGCATCTAAGCCTTTTCCTGTTTTTAAAGCTTTTAGGTTTTCTTTACTAAGTTTTTTAGTAGTACCAAAATTTTCTAAATTAAACTGAGCTTGTTTTCTAGCTGCTTCTGAAGCTTCTTCAAAAGGACCACTAAACTTACTTAAACCTGGAATAGCTTTTGAAATTTCAGATAACCCCCCAAAACTCTTAACCCCAAAACTCTTACTTATTGTTTGAGAATTTTTTGCTACTTTTTTTAGTTGATTTTGAAGATTTTTAGCTTCTGTAACTTGAGCAGCAATTGATTGAGCTATATCAGCATTTAATTTAGCATCAGTAGCTGTACCATCATTAATAGAATCTAATAATTGTTCCCTTTGTTGAGATAAAAGAAGTATATTTTTAGTTAAAGTTTGTTGTTGTTTTGCAATTTTAACATTGGTCTCAGTAAGACCTAATTGATCTTTACTAACAGAATAAGCATCGTTTGCTATTTTAGTAACAGATGCACTTAAATCTTTAATTTGTTTTCTTTGAACTATTTCAAAACTCATGTTCTTTACCTGATCTGCAAGAACATTATTTAAATTTTGTTGATCTGTAAGTACATCAGAATTAATACCTCTTCTTTCCGCTAAAAGATCAATAATTTGTTCTTCTAGGGTTTTAGTCTGAGACATCTCATTATTGAGATCTTTTTGATTTTGAATATCTTTCTGATCAGCCATTTAAACTATGTTTTATTATAAATATTAGAAGGCATCATTTTTTTGATGCCTTCGTAACATAATTGGGGGAAGTTGGTTTTGATCGTAAAGCTTCTTTAGGAATTTTATCTTTTGTAGAACTATTTAAATCAAAATTAGTTCCCTTTCCTTTAGAAGCATTTTTCATTGCTTCTGCTTCTGCAGATCTTGCTTCATAGATCTGTTGGTACGTAAATCTTCGCAACCATATAGGCATACTGTAAACAGTATTCCAATCGTAACCACCCTGCCCATAATAAACTATGTCATGGATGGTTTTGAAGAGATTGATCCTATAAGTCGCTGTCAGGCCAAAAAAAGTTGACGGTCATCGGAAGGGTAACATCCCTTTCGCTGCCGTCACTACTCACGTGGTTAAAGGTTAAATCAATATCAGGTTGGAATGTTTTTACATGCTCTCTAAATGCTCTAGAGTCTCTAGCCAACATATAATTATCTACAAATTCTCTAATAATTTTTACTTCACTATCCCCATTTATAGATGTAATCATATGCTTTAAACGAGTTGATAACTCAGGAGATGATTTTTTATCTAATTTTTTTAAACCTTTTACTTCAGATTTAATTGCTCTGTCATCTCTATTATTTAATAGTTTAAAAGTAATCTCAGCTTTAGAGTGAGGTAAAGTAAATGAAAATTGGTTAGTATTTTTTTCAATTAATTCACTTTCATTAATCCATCGTTGTTCTAATTCTGATAGGTCTACTGTTACTGTTTCATTTTCATAAGAAAATGTATAATCTTTACCATATCCTAAAACTCTAGCAGCAACCATAATTGAATTTTTGTCTCCAACTACTAAATCATCATAATTAATTTTTGTTACAATTAATGCCTTTAATAGTCTATCAATAACAGTTCCATCTTTAATGTAGTTTTGATTTGTAAGGATGTCTTCTTCTTTTGCTGTCATATATTTCATCTCAATGACCCCAGAAGATAAAGGATTGTCTTTAGGATAGACTAAACCTTTTGAAGGTAATTCTACTTGTTCAGTAGGAAATTTTAATTCTTGCATATAAATTTTATTTAGTTATAACTTAATTGTCATGTATACATACATAATGTAAAAAAAAGCTTGACCGAAGCCAAGCTATTTTTAAAAAAATATTTATTTTTATTAGAAATTTAACACGCAGTAATCCATTCCAATTGTTAAATCAATGTTTTGTGCTTCACCATCAGAATCCCAGTTCATATCAGCAAATGAACCGTCTTTGATAAATGCACCTTTAATAATCCATTCTGAAACTACATCACCTACGGGACCTAATACATCAATAGTTAAGTCTTTCTTGTAGAAATCAGAGTAACCAGCTCTACCAGTTACTGATTCATAATGTAATCTAACCCATTCCATCACTGCTTGAGCACCAGAAGGAGTAATTGGATCAAATAATTGCATTGTAATGTCATTCCATCTTAATTTACCTTTTACTTTTCTATAAGTATTGATATGATTAAGTACAATTTCATCTTGTGCGAATCCTAATCCACTTACACCTTTAATGATATATGATGGGAATCCGTCAACATACATCACAAATCTATTTGCTACCTTTGGTTCAAATGCTGTGAAAAATATTTCGTTTGGATCTAATACTGCCATTTTATGTTTGTTTTATTTTTTTATTCAGTTATAAATATTATATTCTCTAATTCTTATGCAGGAAATTCAGCTCCTGTTGGTAGAATATTGAAATCTAGGTAAATAAATTCTGCCGTTTTAGTTGGTTGAATGTATATAGCACCTCTTAATTCATTTCTATCAATTACATCGGGTCCATTATTTGAATCGTTCATTACAACTTTAAACGCGTATAAACCTTGTCTTTGTTGTACTGATTCTAAATATGGGTTAACCTGACTTAAGAATATATTTCTTGTAGCTGCTGTATTTTGTTCAAATACTAAGTTATCAGATATCTGTGAAATATAATTTTTAAGTGCGATTAATAATCTTCTAACATTTACTCTATCTAAAGCACTTGCTTGATTTTGTAATGTTTTCTGACCAAATACTACAACTCCTCTACCTGGGAATGTTGCTATTGGGTTAACTTTACCTGTGTATAATGTATCTCTATTAGCTTGGGTTAATTTTCTTTCAGCTTGAAGTACTTGACCTAATCCACCTCTATTAATACCTGCTGGTGCAAACCATGCTTCTGCTGTTCTATCATTATTAGCATACACACCTGGAATTAATGTTGAAGCTGGAACCCAAACTCTTTGTCCTGAATCTGGATCAGTTACCATACACCATGGCCAATATGAAGCTGCATATGAAGTATCCTGAGCAGTTGCTGTTGATGTTACTGCAGTTATTGATGAAGCATATGGTTCAAGATCTAATACTACAATATTATCTCCTCTATTTTCAGTATTTGAAATTAAAGTGTTTAATATTGAAGAGTATCCTGATTGATATAATCCTGGGGATGAAATAATGTTATATTTGTAATCATCTTTATTAGCTAATAAATTAAATGCTGTTGTATAATTACCATCTTTTAATCCTTGAGTATCATTACCATCAATGTATTGGTAATAATTACCAGTTCCTGTTAAAATAGTACCTACTGCATCTCCAAATGCACCTGAAGCTGCTACTGGAATTGAAGCTGTGTATACAGATTTAGCATTTCCAGCATTATCTAAATAATCTGGTGTTTTATATGCTACTGATTTTACTCTTACATATCTTGAAGCATTAGCATAAGAACCACTTGTTTGTAAATAAACATCCGTTCCAGATCCTCTAACTACTTGTTTTTGGTCTCCAATTATTCTTGAAATATAATTTGAAGCTTTTGGATCTAATGATACATTGTTAAAGCTTTCAAGTACTGATTTTGCTCTTGTAGTATCATTACCTTGTCTAATAATTACACTAAATGTACCCGATGATGTGTTTGGTGAAACAATTTCCCATCTAATATTATCAGATGTACCATTTGTTAAAACTCCGTTTGAAGCTAAAGCACCATCACTATTCATAATTATACCTTCACCAATTGTTTCTAATGTGAAAGCATTTGCATCTAAAATATCTGCATCTACTAATGTTAATACTAAGGCAGCTGATGGGTTACCCATGTCTGCTGCTGCTACTGTTAATGTATCTCCTACTGCATATCCTGATCCAGCTGTAGTAACTTGTACTCCTACTGTTTCAACAAATATATCATCAGCAATTAATGTAATTTCTACTGCTGTTGAGTCTTGTAACATTCCTGCAGAAACTGTTACTACTAAATCACCTGCGGCACCCGCAAAACCAGCTGTAATCAAATCTGCAGCTGTTATTGTAATAGTGTCATTTACAACATACCCAGTACCTATATCTACAACGGATACTGCTGATAAAGCATTGGCTCCATCACCCGTTATTGCTATTGTTGCTCCTGTACCTGTTCCTGATGTTGAGGATTGTGCTACTGTAAATGGACCTGTTACGTTTCCAATTGGAGTAGCTGCGGTTTCTGCTAAAATATCATCACCAGTTATTAACTGTCCAGTTCCTAAAGCACCTGCTGGGATTGTTAATACATTTGTAGCAATATATCCAGATCCGCTTGTAGTTACAGTAATTCCAGTAACTGTTGGAGCAGTTGTTCCTGTTACTACTACTGTAGCAACGGCACCTGTTCCGGATCCATTTGTTAAATTAACAGAGTAAGAACCGGCTCCTGCAGTAGTTGTATTAGTTGTAATAGATCCTAATAAAGCATCTGCTGTGTCAACTAATTTACCATTTACGTTTGAAGCTGTTACTGCTAATACTATTCCTGTTCCAGTTCCACTTGTAGAAGGGGTTACTGTGTTTTCAAAGGCAGCACCATTTTCACCACCTGATGTCCAAGATCCTAATAAATTAGTTCCTAAAAGTACATCTCCAGTTTCTTGATCATTGAAAATTGTTGAAGAGGTAGCTGAACTAAATGAACCTGAAGCTACTCTAGTAACAATTAACGAAGTACCTCCGTTTTGGAAGTAATTGTATGCTGAAATTGATGTTAAAAATGTATATTCGTCAGATCCACTATCAAAAGTAGTACCAAAGTTAGCTTGATACTCACTGTAGGTAGTTATAAGTTTTGGAATATTGACTTGACCTTTTACTGTAGGTCCTACTAATGCTGCACCAGCTTGTATAGGTTGAGAAGTAATCTGAGATTGATCATTTTCTCTTGCTAGTACTCCTGGGGAAATTAATGTTTCTGCCATGTTGTTTAAATGTTATATTTTGATAATAAATATATGAGGGTCTGTTAAAAATTTATTCTGTTGGGGAAAATTCACCTTTTTCTAATGAAATAGTTCCATTCCCATATTTTTCTTCTAATTCTTTTCCTATTTTAATTTCTTCTTCTTTTATTGAAATTAAATTTGATTTAATTTGCTCTTTTCTTAAATTAAGATCCATTTTTTGAATTTCAATTTCACCTAAAACATTTACTAACTGACTATATTTTGTTTTTAAATCAGTTAGAGATTGAATTTCTTCTTTTGTTAAAACTTTTTTTTCCATCTTATTATAAATATTAAATTATTTGTTAAAATTGCTATTTTTGTTTGATTATGGTACTGGTAGGAAATCTACTTCTACATAACCCCCTACGGCTACTGCTGTTAATGCATTGTTTATAATTTCTAATTCAACTTTTGCAACAGCTGCAACTAATTGAGCTGTTACATTACCTTGTAGAGATGCATCACCAAAGTCGTATATGGAAGTAGGAGAACCATTTTCTTGTACAGGTGTAGCACCTGATATATTAACACCATAAAGGAATATTTTTTTAAGAGTGTGACATTTAAAACCACCTGCATTATCATTTAAATATAATGTTATAACATAAGAACCTGCTTGTTGGCAAGGTATTTCAATAGCTGTAGGGTTACCACTACCAGGACCCAGCGTAAATGATGGGATTGGGTAAGTTCTTCTAAATGGAATAGTATTGAGAGTTGGGTGTGCTGCTAAACCAAAATATTCAGGGGCATTTGATAAGTTATTACTACTATTTATATTAATATTTGCTATATTTTTACCTTCACTTGTTGGTATTGAGATAACGGGTATTGCATCTTCTGTGGTTGGATCAGCACGATATATTTCAATATTATTAGCATTTAATTGTAATAAATTTCCATAACCCCCAGCAGCATCTCCTCTAAACGACATTCCTCCACCTTTTGAGTCATCACTACCAACATATAATAATCCATCACTATCACCATTAGTTCCCATAATAGCTAACAATGATGCTGAGTCGGCATTATTATTTGTAAATTGACCATAGGAACCTATCTCACCAGAATTAAACCCTAAAGGATAGCTATAAGCTGTAGCTGGGTTACCAAACATTACTTCCTGGTTTGAATTTATAAGAATTGCTGAATTTGCAGATGTGCCCGTACCACCAACTACAAACATTAATGATGCATTTGAATTTGTACTTTCATTACCAATATACATTCTATTAGGTCTATCAGAGTATATGTTGTTTTTATCTATACGCATAGTAACACCAGCTTCTGAAGCTGAAACTGCGGATCCTGTAAAATGACCTCCTTGAAATACACTAGCAGACATTTCAGGGGCATATAATTCATTACTTGAAAAGAAATATTTTAAAGTAGAATGTTGAGTTGATATATTTTGAGCATTACCAAACGGGATATTACCTTCAGATAATCTTATAATGGAAGAAGTAAATGCTTCTCCTGCCCAAGAAGATGTACCTTCAAGACTACCTGTGAAACCAATAGCTGTTACATTATTTCCATCAAATAAAAAATTGGAAGAGCCATCAAAATTTCCATTATTGTTAAACTGCACTTGTGTATTTACTCCTCCTGGAGTTCCTCCTCCTCCTCCAGCTGTAGTTTGTTCTGTTCCATCAGCAAAGGTAAATGATTCACCATAAATCTTACCGGAAGCTGTTATTGAACCACTAACATGAAGGGTTTTTTGGGTTCCTGCCATTTGACCATAAGGCCAATTAATACCAACTTGCTGTGAAGCCTCTGTACCATTAGGATTTCTAGCTATAAGGGCATTTGAAGAAGAATAATCTATAAGAAAAGCTGAGGGGATAGAAACATCTGTATTGTTTATAATAAAAGAATCTTGACTTCCACCAGCTAAACCTACATCCCATCTTGCTTGATTATTTTTAAATCCAACAGTAGCGGAGTCGGTGTTATTAAATCCTTCTAATAATATTAGAGGATCTTGTGTAGCATCTCCCCCTTTTAAATGAATTTTAGTTCCAGCTATAGCTGAGGGTAATACTCCTATACCCATATGAGTATTATCTGGAAGATATAATGAACCTGATAATGTAATATCATATGCTTCTGCTCCAGTAAAAGCATCTATCGATTGAGATATTTCAGATGCTTTAACTATTTGACCTGCTGCTATTCCCTGATTTGATAAAGTTAATGCCATAGTGTACTATTGATTTTTGTTATAAATATCAGGAAAATTTTTCTAATTGACGATCTATAGCAGCAATTACTATATCTGGGGTGATTGATTTAGTACATTCAAATATTCTACTTGTCCCCTTATGATCAGGACACCATTCCCAATCACCTGCATCCAATTGTGTTCTATTAAAACACCCACTACATTTATTTTTAGGAGATGAAATTCTTTCACAGTCTTTAAATTCACTATAAGCTTCACTAAATCCTGATATCATTACTACAGGGGTGTTTAAAGCCCAAGCTAACCAACTTAAACCACTCCCAATACCTATAAAAGCTTTAGCATTCATCATATCATTAGCTCTTTCACTTAAAGGATAATTTCCTGTTTTATCTATTACTCCAGTTAAAGTACCTCCTAACTTAGAATCATGCCATTCATCTCCTAAAGGTTCTTGTGTAATCATTACTACTTTATACCCTTTATTATTTAAATAATCTATTACAGTTTGCCAACCACCTTCATAATTCCAATATTTAGCATGAGCTGAACCATGAGGTGCTATCACAACATAATCACCTTTTACTGTTGATCCTGTATTTTTATAGGTTAGTTTAGGTTTTATTTCTATAGGAGAAATTCCTAAACTTTCTGAACTACAATCTTGCAATCCTATTTCTCTAAAATTAGAAATATTTTTATTATAATTTATTTCTTGATTTTCATTATAATGCCATCCAACTTCATACATAGCATATAAATCATATTGTGTTTCCCCGGGTTTTACAAATTTAATATTTGGGTAATTTTCTTCAAACATTTCATTATGGAAAGTAGATACTACTAATTCACATTGATGTTTTTTTCTAAATTCTTCAGCATATGGGAACCATGCTATAGTATCACCTAATGCCTTTGAAGCAAAATGGATATAAACTTTTTTATCTTTAGCATTAAAATAATGTTCTGTTATTGTATTTTCTTCTAAATCTTTAACTATTATTTTATAATCTATAAAATATTGAACATTTGTTTTAGTCCACATATTATTAGATATAGTAGATTCATGAATAATTTTATTATTATTTTTATTAATAAATTGAATTTGATATTTTTTAGAATTTTCTCCTTTTACTTCTACTTTAGCACCATTAACAAAATTAATTAATATGTGGTTTTGTGGAAATAGTGGTATTTTTAAAGTTTTTGTTAAATTATTATATTCTTGCATTAATATATCTTTCATATTTAAATTATAATTAATGTAATATCCATATTTATTATCTCCATAAAGTAATTTTAAATTAGGATACCTAAGTTTCATTATTTCAGGGGTTAGATCTGGTTGAAGGTGGGTTTCAAAAATATTTCCTTCATGTTCTCCTTGTTCATATTCATAAGGTACAGCTACTAAAACTTTTTGTTTATTTTTTTCTATCTTTTTTAAGAATAAAATAGCATCTTCAGAAGAAAGATGTTCCAATATATCTCCCATTATAATATATTCATAAGGGGTAATATCAAAATCCATAACATTACTTAAATGAACATTATCATAATGTTGATTTAAATTAAACTTATGAATATAAGGTTCCCATATTTCAACACAATCTACAATATATCCAAATTCTTTCAGTAGATGAGAATAAGTACCACAACCTGGACCTACATCTAATATTTTTGATGTTTGAGGTAATATTGAAGATATATGATTTTTTATTTCTTGTTTAAATTCTCCGTAACTATAAGGCATATAATTTATAAATTTTAATTAAATCTTTTGTTCTGTTTAACCAAGACAAATTTTGAGCTGTTTTAACACAATTTGGAAAATAAAAATCCCAATTATTTAATATATTTTTTAGTCCTCTATCCATTTCAAATACATCACGGGGTGCTCTCCAACACCCATATAGATCAACTTCCATCTCCCAGTCAGCAATAACAGGTAAACCTGATGATAGAGCTTCTAACATTGTTAAATTAGGATGACCTGCTTCTAACATTGTAGGATGGATAAAAATATCATGATCATGGTATAAATCTAATAATTCTGTGTTTGGTGTATCAAATACTAAATTTAATTTTGGATAATTTAATGTCCAAAGATTTTTATTAAAAAAGTGTTTATTATTAGAAGGTCCAGCTACAGTAATTTCTAAATTATTTAACATAGCTAATCCTATTCCAAATTGAAATCCTTTTCTATCAAATGCACGATCTCCACCTAAACCATTATTAGCTAACATTAATAATTTTGGATTGGAAGGAGTGGTTTTTTTAATATTTTTAGGATAAAATTCATCAATATTAACCCCATGGGAAAAATAAACACATTTTGGGTGGTTAAAATAATCTACTAACCAATTAGCAGGCATTAAGGATATTAATGATCCTTCAATTGCTTTTAAATTTTCTTTATACACATGAGAATCTTTACCATAATGTAAAACATGATGATCATGTAATTGGTAAATATAAGGAATACCTCTTTCTTTTAAACTATTTGCTAAATTAGCAACATGGCAGTGTACAACGTCAAATTCTCCAGGTTGAATATCAGCTGCCATTTTATGGGTTGAATCATGACCTAGTACAGTTTGATTTACTTCAAACTCCCAAATAATTTTTTCAATTGCCCCCCAATCTTTTGGAGGTATGGTTAACCCACACCCTGGATCTACATGACATATTTTCATATTGTTGTATAAATTTCAGGACTATTTTCGTCCATTCCCTTAAATTCTTGTTCTATAATACTAAATCCTGGTATATGTTTAGTGTATATTTTCTCAGCAGTGCTTACTTTTAATTGAGCTACATTACATACCCACATATCAAAAGCATCCCATTTAGTATTTTTTATTTTATTTTGGATTAAATTTAACTTATTATTATTAATTAAATAAGATTGAGCAGGAATAAATGGGGTAACATTAGTAAATATATCTTCGATTTTAGGACCATTTAAATTTCTATTTTTATATGGGTTTCCAAATCCCACAATATCTTGGTCATAATCTTGAGCTAATTTACTAAAACGATTTAATGATTCTGTCAATTCATTAAATGAAGAATCTATAATTACATCACCTTCAAAAATTAATATGTAATCATATTCTTTATTATCTTTAGCTAAAATAGCATTTGTGTGGGCTTTATAACACCCATAATGTCCTGGAGCTAATTTATAATGTCCTGGTTTGGTTTGAACATCATCTGGTCTATTACAAGTATCTTTTGGAGGTAAATCAGTCCAGATTTTATTTATTCTTTGTTCATATTTAATACCTGTTGATTGACAAAATTCTTTAATATTTTCTACTGAACGAATTTCTTTTTCATTTGTATCGGGTTCAGTAACCAAATGCATTAATTTAATTTTAGGATTATAATTAATTCTATCTCCTTTCCAATTAAACATACCATTATTAGGCATTATATTTAAAAAATATTCTTTATTCAATTCAAATTTGTGATATTTTACTGTTTCCCCCGTTACTGTATCTCTAACATCAAAAGTAACTGTAAAAATATCTTCTAAATCATATTTTACTAAATCCCAAAAATGATATTTTCCTCTAACTTCTAGTAATCTATTAATAATAATTTCCCCATTTTTTTCTACAGTATAATAAATATCTTTACTTTCTTTAGCATTTGAGATAGTTATCCAAGGACAAAAATGATTATTTACATCTGTGGGAAGAATAGTATAATATTCAACCATTGAATAATCTTCAAAATCAAAATATTTTTCAGCATCGGATTCGAATTTTTTTCTAGGTTCTATATAATTATTAATATTATGTTTAAATATATGATAATATAGATTTTCTATACCATTAGATTCAGCCCCATACTTATTCATAAGACTATTATATTGGTTTTCAGTTTCTATAAAATGACAATGTCTTAAAATTGCTTCTGGTTTAGCTGCAAAAAAATAAGTATAATAACATTTGCCTTCTTGTGCTTCAAACTCACCAAAAAAAGTATCATGAGTATTTAATTTTTGGGATATGTAATCTATATAACTACTGTCCTTAAGGAGATAATCAAAATTAATATAATATAATTTTTCAATTCCTAACCCTTTAGCAAATGTAGCTGGATTGTAAAATGAGGTATAACAAGCAGGGCCATGATATCTATCATTATCTTCCCCTTTTAAATTAACATGGGTATCATATTGACCCCCATACATCCAATATCCAGAATAAAAAGTATGTTTTGTTAATAAATTATTTTTTTCGTAAAAAACATAATCAACCATATCCTGTAGTTCTTTGGGTACGGGGCAATGGGATGATATAATAATTTTTCTATTACTATTTTTTCTTAAAGATTTAATACATTCAATTGTAGTATCTATTACAGCTTGTGTTTTTGGATAAGTACATACCACATATGCTTCTTCTTCTTCAAAAACTTCAGCAGAACTATTAAATTGATCTTTAATTAATTTAACATTTTCATTAAAATCATTAAAATCTAAATAATTGATTGTATCATAATCTTCAAAATAATTTTGATAAACTTCTAAATTATATAATAATTGAGGAATTTGGTAGGATAAAGCTTCTCTAATAACCAAAGGCATTGTTTCTTTATCATTAGCTGTTCCTCTAGATGTAAACAAAAATAAATCCATTGATTGATAAAAATTCTCAACATCCGTTCTTTCATCCCACCATGTTAAATTATCAGGTTTTTCCTTCATTAAGGGTTCCCAATACCATTTAAAATTATCTGCTTGATTTCCTACACTATGAAATTCATATTCAGGTAAAGCTTTAGCATATTCAAAAAATTCTTTTTGGTTTTTTCTTGAAGTAAATAAACCAATATGTAAAATATGTTTTTTAGAAGGATCTAAATTTAAACGTTTTAACGCATGTTCTCTATTAGGTCTGGGGATATATTCAATGGGATATTCAACTAGTATTTTAGGTATATCTATGTTTTTATACTGCTCAATTTGCCAATTTGATACAAACATAAATTTATCTGGGAAGAATAGTTTATTATTTGTATCCATTGATGAGTCATGGGATGTTTCTATTAAAAAATAATTTCTATCTGTTGAATATAGTTTTCTTGATATAACATCATCCATAAAATATTCAGGTATTTCTTCTAAATGAATAATATCTGGGTTGATTTTATCAATTATTGAAAATAATTCTTCTTTATTTTCTTCTAATGTAAAGAATTTATGATTATCTACTAAATCTAAAAGTTTATTTCGTTGTACTACTAATTTTCCCCCAGTACAATCTACCCATTCAATAAGATGAACATCAAATTCATCTTTAATAAGTTCTATTTTTTTAGTTAAATATTGTGGTAATCCTCCTGTAGATAAATGGGGGGCAATAAATAAGATTTTTTTCATATAACTAGTATTCTTTTAATAACCATTCAATAAATATAAAAATAAATTATTACATATCCAAGTTATACTCCAATTATTAATTGAATATTACTTGATAATATACCATTGACACTACCTACATTTCCTGATACAACACCATTTACATCATTCGGGTAGCCTGATTGATAAACCCCAGTAACTGCAAGTTGATTTGCAGTTAAGTCAACTGTACTTGTAAGATCAAACCCACTTCTTCCCACCGGAGGAGCTACTATTAAATAATCATAAGTATAATTAAGTATAATAAAATTGATATTTTGATTATTATTGGCCGCTGAGACGGCTGCAGCATTTCCAGTAATTGTAAATGATGAATTTTGAAATGTAGTTGCTGAGGAGAAGGGGGTATTTATATTCCATGCACCATTAACATCCATATCTGTTCCAGAAAGAAATAGAGAAGAACCACCACTAAAAGCATCTGCTGCACAAACTATTACTGATTGGGTTCCTCCAATTGTACCTAACCCATCAACTCGGAAACCAATAGATGTTATATTAGGAGCATATGCACTAAGATCAGCATAACCAAATGTTCTTGCTATACGATATTGAACACTACCTCTCCCTGGAAGTCCTTGTACTGCAATGTTAGTGACTGATGATGCAGTACCTACTGCTGGTTGAGAAACTGTCCCATTAGGAGCATTATGACAATCTGAAAATACAGTATAAACACCTGTTGTAGGTGTGGTATATATAGAACCAAGTTGAACAGGAATAGTGTAGGTAAATAATGCCATTATTTAAAACTGCTTTTTAGGTAAATAATATTTATTATGGTTAAAATAACTATTTTGAGGAGGATTAATATCATATACATCATAAGTAATATTTGATAACCCAAAAAAGTTACTACCACTAGGAACACCATTCCACCAGGTTGCTCTTCCACCTTCTTTCATTAATGAAGGTAATATATCTGCAAAGTATTGTATGTTATAATCTCCATAAGTATCATAAAATAACCCATCATAAGTACTTAAAGTATCTTTTACATCATACCAATCTCCTTCTACTATAGTAACATTAGGTTTATTTGCAGCCCACTCATTTGCTTTTGGAATTATATCTGGGTGGTTTTCTATAATAGTATGTGAGTTAATTGTATGAGATTGAATGTAATCAGCTGATATATGCATTCCAAATCCTATTTCAAGTATATCTCCTCCTCCTTCACATACATAAGCTGCAGATGCAGACATTAAAGTATCTTCCCAATCCATCATTACTTCAAAAATTTCATTTTCATAATTTGGATTTGAAAATATTATTTCATTTTCTTCAAATGTTAAACTTTGAGATATATATTCCATATTGTTAATTATTAAGGTAACTCAACCCAAGTATTATCAGGATTAAAGTATATTACTCTATCTGTTAATTGATAAGCTACTATTCTAACATAATCTCCACTTCCAAAAGCACCAACATTATCAGTTAAACCACCTCCACTTGTTGAAATATATAAAGGAGATCCAATTGTAAAGGTATAGTTAGTTGAAGCAAAAGCACCTTTTAATAATACCCCATCACTAACAGGATTATTACTTATGGCTAACCCTACAAAATTTGTTGAATTAGATGATCCAGCATCTGCTTCAGCCCAACCATTAGCAGATGATAAATATACAACTTCACCAGCAGTAATTGTTGCTGAAGCTGATGCTCCTCCAAAAAATATCTCACCACTTGCTTTATTAGTATTGTTAGGAATAGTATAGTGTATAAATCCACTTAAATCAGTTCTATCTGTTCCTAAACCAAATGGACTTTTAATACTTAGGGTTCTATTTTGATCTAATACAGCTGACGTACCTCCATCAATAAATAAATCATTTTCAGTTGTAATTGTAATAGAACTACCGGAACCACCTACTACACCACTTGTACCTGATGTACCTGATGTACCTGATGAACCTGATCCTCCTGCTACACCTCCAGCACCACCTATACCACTTGAACCTGAAGATCCACTTGTACCTGAGGTATTTGATGGAGCACTTGATCCTGCATTACCTGTATTACCTGTAGTACCATTTGAACCTGATGATCCTGAAGTACCTGAAGCTCTACTTAAACCATTTGTACCTGTATTACCTGATGTACCATTCGAACCACTTGAACCACTAGTACCTGAAGCTTTACTTGCTCCATTTGTACCTTGATCTCCTGAAGTACCATTTGTACCACTAGAACCTGAGGTGCCGCTTAAATTACTTGACCCATTTGTACCTGGGTCACCTGAAGTACCATTCGAACCACTTGAACCACTTGTTCCTGATAATTTACTTGCTCCATTTGTACCTGTATTACCTGTAGTACCATTTGAACCAGATGATCCTGAAGTACCTGAAGCTTTACTTGCTCCATTAGTACCAACATTACCACTTGTACCAGCAGTACCGGATGAACCACTTGTACCTGAGGCAGCAGCTGCACCTGATGTACCATCAACACCACTTGTTCCTGAAGAGCCTGATGTATTGCTTAAACCACTTTGACCTGCATTTCCTGAAGTACCATTTGAACCTGATGATCCCGAAGTACCTGAAGCTTTACTTGCTCCATTTGTACCTGTATTACCTGAAGTACCAGCAGTACCACTAGAACCTGAAGTACCTGATAATTGACTTGCTCCATTTGTACCTGTATTACCTGAAGTACCGTTTGTACCACTTGATCCTGAAGTACCTGAAGCTCTACTTAAACCATTTGTACCTGTGTTACCACTTGTACCATTTGAACCAGATGAACCTGAAGAACCACTTAAAGCACTTGCTCCGTTTCCACCTGTAATACCAGTTGTACCTGAGGAACCACTTGAACCACTTGTACCTGAGGCTCTACTTAGGCCATTTGTACCTGTATTACCTGAAGTACCGTTTGTACCACTAGAACCTGATGTTCCTGAAGCTTTACTTGCTCCATTTGTACCTTGATCTCCTGAAGTACCATTTGTACCACTAGAACCTGATGTTCCTGAAGCTTTACTTAAACCATTTGTACCTGTATTACCACTTGTACCAGCAGTACCACTTGAACCACTTGTACCTGAAGCAGCAGCAGCACCTGATGTACCATCTACACCTGAAGTACCGGATGAGCCACTTGTATTACTTAATCCTGATTGACCTGCATTACCTGAAGTACCATTTGAACCTGAAGATCCACTTGTACCTGAAGCTCTACTTAAACCATTTGTACCTGTATTACCTGAAGTACCGTTTGTACCACTTGATCCTGAAGTACCTGAAGCTTTACTTGCTCCATTTGTACCTTGATCTCCACTTGTACCTGAAGTACCTGATGAACCTGAAGTACCACTTAAAGCGCTTGCTCCATTAGTACCTTGATTACCAGATGTACCATTCGAACCACTTGAACCACTTGTACCTGATAATTGACTTGCTCCATTTGTACCTTGATCTCCTGAAGTACCACTTGTACCACTTGAACCACTAGTACCTGAAGCTTTACTTGCTCCATTTGTACCTGTATTACCTGTAGTACCATTTGTTCCAGATGAACCTGAAGTACCTGAAGCAGCAGCAGCACCTGATGTACCATCTACACCTGAAGTACCGGATGAGCCACTTGTATTGCTTAAACCTGATTGTCCTGCATTTCCACTTGTACCATTTGAACCTGAAGATCCACTTGTACCTGAAGCTCTACTTAAACCATTTGTACCTGTATTACCTGAAGTACCAGCAGTACCACTTGATCCTGAAGTACCTGAAGCTTTACTTGCTCCATTTGTTCCTATGTCACCTGAAGTACCATTAGTACCACTTGAACCACTAGTACCTGATTGTCTACTTAATCCTGAAGTTCCTTCTTCACCACTTGTTCCTGATGAACCTGATGTTCCTGCTTCACCACTTGTACCATCTACACCTGAGGTACCACTTGAACCGCTTGTATTAGATAATCCACTTTGACCGGCATTACCTGAGGTACCATTTGAACCTGAAGAACCTGAAGTACCTGATAAGGCACTTTGACCATTAGTTCCTGCATCCCCACTTGTACCATTTGAACCTGAAGATCCACTTGTACCTGATAATTTACTTGCTCCATTTGTACCTTGATCTCCACTTGTACCTGAAGTACCTGATGAACCTGAAGTACCGCTTAAAGCGCTTGCCCCATTTGTACCTATATTACCTGATGTACCATTTGTTCCAGATGAACCACTTGTGCCAGAGGCAGCAGCTGCACCTGATGTACCATCAACACCACTTGTTCCTGATGAACCTGATGTATTAGATAATCCACTTTGGCCTGCATTTCCTGAAGTACCATTTGAACCTGAAGAACCTGAAGTACCTGATAATGCACTTTGACCATTAGTTCCTGCATCTCCGGATGTTCCATTAGATCCTGAAGATCCACTTGTACCTGATAATTGACTTGCTCCATTTGTACCTTGATCTCCACTTGTTCCGTTTGTCCCTGATGAACCTGAAGTACCGCTTAAAGCGCTTGCCCCTGAAGTTCCTGCTTCACCACTTGTTCCTGATGAACCTGAAGTTCCTGCTTCGCCACTTGTACCATCAACACCACTTGTTCCTGAAGAACCTGATGTGTTGCTTAAACCTGATTGACCTGCGTTACCTGATGTACCATTTGAACCACTTGAACCTGAAGTACCTGATAATGCACTTTGACCATTAGTTCCTGCATCTCCTGAAGTACCATTTGAACCTGAAGAACCTGAAGTACCACTTAAAGTACTTGCTCCATTTGTTCCTTCATCTCCACTTGTTCCATTTGTCCCTGATGAACCTGAAGTACCGCTTAAAGCACTTTGTCCATTTGTACCTGCATCACCTGATGTACCATTTGTTCCAGATGAACCTGAAGTACCCGAAGCAGCAGCAGCACCACTTGTACCATCAACACCACTTGTACCTGATGAACCTGAAGTATTGCTTAAACCTGATTGTCCTGCATTTCCACTTGTACCATTTGAACCTGAAGAACCTGAAGTACCTGATAAGGCACTTTGACCATTTGTACCTGTGTCTCCACTAGTACCATTTGTTCCAGATGAACCTGAAGTACCACTTAAAGCACTTGCTCCATTTGTTCCTTCATCTCCTGAAGTACCGTTTGTACCACTTGAACCACTAGTACCTGATTGTCTACTTAATCCTGAAGTTCCTTCTTCACCACTTGTACCTGATGAACCACTTGTACCTGCTTCACCACTTGTACCATCAACACCTGAAGTACCAGATGAACCTGATGTATTACTTAAACCTGATTGTCCTGCATTACCTGATGATCCACTTGAACCTGAAGAACCTGAAGATCCACTAGTAATAGATGATCCACTTGTACCTGCTTCACCTGATGTTCCATTAGATCCTGAAGAGCCTGAAGTACCACTTAAAGCACTTGCTCCATTTGTACCTTGATCTCCTGAAGTACCATTAGTACCTGAAGAGCCTGAAGTACCTGATAAGGCACTTTCTCCAGATGTACCAGCATCCCCACTTGTACCTGATGAACCTGAAGTTCCTGCTTCACCTGAAGTTCCATCAACACCTGAAGTACCAGATGAACCTGATGTATTACTTAATCCTGATTGTCCTGCATTTCCTGAAGTACCATTTGAACCTGATGATCCACTTGAACCACTAGTAATAGATGATCCACTTGTACCTGCTTCACCTGATGTACCATTCGAACCACTTGAACCTGAAGTACCACTTAAAGCACTTGCTCCATTTGTACCTTCATCTCCACTTGTTCCATTTGTCCCTGATGAACCTGATGTGCCACTTAAAGCACTTTCTCCAGATGTACCAACGTCTCCACTTGTACCTGATGAACCTGAAGTTCCTGCTTCACCACTTGTACCATCAACTCCACTTGTTCCTGAAGAACCACTTGTATTGCTTAAACCGCTTTGACCTGCATTTCCACTAGTACCATTTGAACCTGAAGATCCACTTGAACCTGAAGTTTTACTTTCTCCTGAAGTACCTGCTTCACCTGATGTACCATTTGAACCACTTGAACCTGAAGTACCTGATAATTGACTTGCTCCATTTGTACCTTCATCTCCTGATGTACCATTTGTACCTGAAGACCCTGAAGTACCGCTTAAAGCACTTTCACCTGAAGTTCCTGCTTCACCACTTGTTCCTGATGAACCTGAAGTTCCTGCTTCACCTGATGTACCATCTACACCTGAAGATCCTGATGAACCTGATGTGTTACTTAAACCACTTTGACCCGCATTACCACTTGTTCCAGATGAACCTGTAGATCCTGATGAACCACTGGTGAATGAAGATCCACTTGTACCTGCTTCACCTGATGTACCATCAACACCTGAAGATCCTGAGGAACCTGATGTATTACTTAAACCTGATTGTCCTGCATTTCCTGATGATCCACTTGAACCTGAAGAACCTGAAGATCCACTTGTAGCACTTTCTCCAGATGTACCTGTAGAACCACTTGAACCTGAAGTTCCAGCTTCACCTGAAGTTCCATCTACACCACTTGTTCCTGAAGAACCACTTGTATTACTTAATCCTGATTGCCCTGCATTACCTGAGGTACCATTTGAACCTGAAGATCCACTTGAACCTGAAGTTTTACTTTCACCTGAAGTACCTGCTTCACCTGATGTACCATCTACACCTGAAGATCCTGATGAACCTGATGTGTTACTTAAACCACTTTGACCCGCATTACCTGAAGAACCACTTGAACCTGAAGAACCTGAAGATCCACTTGTAGCACTTTCTCCGGATGTACCTGTAGAACCGCTTGAACCTGAAGTTCCTGCTTCACCTGATGTGCCATCCACACCACTTGTTCCTGAGGAACCACTTGTATTACTTAAACCACTTTGGCCTGCATTTCCACTTGATCCTGAAGAACCACTAGAACCACTTGAACCTGAAGTATTACTTTCACCTGAAGTTCCTGCTTCGCCACTTGTACCATCAACACCACTTGTTCCTGAAGAACCTGATGTGTTGCTTAAACCTGATTGACCTGCGTTACCTGAAGAACCACTTGAACCTGAAGAACCTGATGAACCACTTGTAGCACTTTCTCCAGATGTACCTGTAGAACCTGAAGATCCACTTGTACCTGCTTCGCCACTTGTACCATCAACACCTGAAGATCCTGATGAACCTGATGTGTTAGATGATCCACTTTGACCTGCATTTCCGGATGAACCTGAAGAACCACTTGATCCTGAAGAACCACTAGAACCACTTGAACCTGAAGTGTTACTTTCACCTGAAGTACCTGCTTCACCACTTGTACCATCTACACCTGAAGTACCAGATGAACCTGATGTATTACTTAAACCTGATTGTCCTGCATTTCCTGATGAACCTGAAGAACCACTTGATCCTGAAGATCCACTTGTATCACTTAAACCTGAAGTACCGGAAGTGCCTGTAAATCCACTAAGACCTGAGGTGCCACTTGTACCATTTGAACCTGATTGTCCTGCTGTACCTGAAGAACCACTTGAACCTGAGGATCCACTTGTACCACTAGTATCTGATGTACCTGATGTACCTGAAGTTCCATTAGCACCTGATGAACCGACAGCACCACTTGTACCACTAGTACCACCATCACCTGATGATCCTGATGATCCTGAAGTACCTGAAGTACCACTTACTCCAGTTGTACCATTTGAACCTGAAAATCCGCTTGTACCACTTGTTACATCTACAAATCCAATAACACCTGAAGTAGGATTATATGTTACTATTTCTGGTCTATCTTGTAAAGGTAAAGGTGTTATTTTAAATTCCTCACCCCCACTTATATCAAGAATTACACTACCTGTAACACTAAGAGGACCTAAAATTTGGGCTGATCCTGTAAATGGAAAACCTGCACCACTTCCCCCGCCTTCTAATGTAATGTCAACACCACTAGGACCATTAGGAACTATACTAGCAACACCTGCTCCTAAAAAATTAAGATTATTTACTCCTGTGCCTATAACAACAGTATCTTTTTCAACTGTTACTCCAGAAAAACCTGGGACTTGACTTAAATCGACACTATGTGTTACACTACTACTTGCAAAAAAGAATTGAAGATCGGCACCAGACAGAGAACTAGAGTAGTAGAGCGACTGAAAATTGCCGTCTACTTCTGCGAATGTTAACTCGGAACCTTTGTTCTGTCTTAATATTATACCCATCTAATTTTATTTATAAATATTATAAAAAACAGTACTATTGTTCAGAATTTGGAAAATCTGTAAAATTGTTATTCGTTTGAATACTGAGACGGGAATTATCAACTGTTTGTTGGTTATTTAATTCTTCTATATTTTGTACTGTTTCCATATTAAATATAATTTGAGTGGGTGTGTTGAATTTTTTAAGTGAGTTTAATTGTTTTTGAACAATATCAGGAACAAGATATCCATATAATTTTAAGCTAAAAGTTGCTTTAACTGATCTTTCTCCTTTTTGTTCTACATTTACTGGAGTTGCAAAGCTATCTATTCTAGCTCTAAACTGATACCTTTCAGGATTACCCCAATATGAATCTGATGCATAGTTAATAGCTTCAACTATTTTATTTAATTGTTCTACATAATAAGTAGCTACAATAAAATCATATGTAACATTTACATAATCAGGAACTACTACTGCATAATTTGTTTTTTGTGGTATTTTATTATTTAAAGTTGAAAAATTATCATAAGCATTATTAACACTATATTTCTTTTGAAATACACTTACATTTTGAGGATTATTTGCATCTAATTTATTAGCTATATTCCTAACTTTTTCAATATTATTACGTTTAAAGGTAATTATAGGTAACATAATTTTACCCTTTTTATCTCTATAGTAACCATCCTTTTGAACCTGTTTCCATCTTTCAGGAGAACCATATATAAAAGGTACTTGTTGAACTGTACCATTTTGTATTACTGTAGGTTTAATTACCTCTTCCATGTAATACATTATAGCTTCATCTATATCTTTTATCCCTAATGTAAAGGGTTTTGTTGTATCATCTCTAAATGATAATTGATTTCCCCTATTAGTAACATCTGCATTATTAGGATTACCAGTTTCGGAAAAACCAGGTGACCCCGCAGGGGGGTTATAAGGTTCAATTTGAGAATTTAAAATCTCTCTTTGAGTTTTTGGTATTGGTATTTTTCCTCTATTAGCCATTTAATGATGGGTTTGAATTGTTTCCAGTATATAATCTTTCTTGTGTTATTCCTACCTTATCAGCTGGTACATAATGTGTTTCACAAATAATAGAAATTGATGAACCAAAGTTTTCTAAACCTGGATTTTGTAATTGTGGTGAATTAGGATAATCTGGATTTTTACCCATAAAGTACTGATTAGCATTAACTACATCTACTTCATAATACCCTTCATTATATAAAATAATATCACCAACTTCAGGAACTAAATCAGCTCCATATTGATAGTTTGTAGGAGCAAAATCTAAATTAAATTCCTCCATCTTACCTAATAAATCATCTCTTAAAAATTTAAAAGTAGCACCCCAAGTGAAGTCAGTACCTAAATCTGTTTCTGGGAAGTCTTCATTAGCTCTTTCAATAAGACAATTGAGCAAGACAGGACCCATATAGAATTTTTCCTCAGCAGCTTCCCCATATATGTTTACTTTAGTTTCTTCTAATTTAAACTTATAGAAAGAACACTGTTGAGTAATGACATCTGCCATTAACTCTCTATTTAAGTGTCTAAATAGACTTATATCTCTTGCTCCTCCAAATAATGCCATATTATCCTATATAAATAGGAAAGGGAACATTAGCTAATTCATCTTGTACAAATTTACTTTCTGCTGCTCTTCTTTCCAATAATTTTTCTCTTGATGTTTCTCCTAAATAAGCTCTTAATCTATCAATTAGTCTTTCTTTTTCACCTGTAGCTGCTGTAATTAAATCATTAGCATTTAATGTTACATTATCTCCAGGAATTGGAACTACTTGATATTTACCTCTAATATACCCTAACATTTCTTTACATAAAGCTAAAGCATATTCAAATATCCAACTTCTACCAACTGAATTAATATCATCATAATTTGGGTTAGTATAAGGAACATCATAAATATTAGAAATAGTACTACTTCCTCCTACTACAAAAGATGCAGATGATCTTTCTGAGTTAAGAATATATTCAAAATACAATTTTGGAACTGATCCATCAGGTATAGGGAATATTCTTAATTTATTATTATGCATTTCAAAAGAATAATTAGCTCTTCTGATCATATCATTAAATTCAATAGTTTGAATTACTTGTAAATCATAATTAATGGGCATAAGTAAAAAGTCAACACCAGCAGGTGAATAACCATCCCAACCAAAAGTATCCATTAAATTCATAGTACCCATTCCAGTACCAATGTATGGATCAAAATATCTTAAAATTGCAGGAGGTGCTTCATAAAACACTCTCATAATTTCTATGTCATGATCTTTGTAATGAGGAATGTTTGCTTTTGCCCAAGCTTCTAAATCATAATCCTGGATTGATGCTGTTAAATCAACTGAACCCTTATGCCAATCTACATTCCCACCTGTTCCTGCTTCAACACCATATTGTTCTGAAATTTGGATAATTCTTCCTAAGTTAGGAACAACTACAGTATTTTCAATATCCATTGTTGCTGAATCTGCTCCTTCAAGGGTTAAATAGTTATCTCTAATTTTAAACCCATACAATTCATTAGCATAAATTGTAACAGCTTCTTCTAGGGCAGCATAAAAGTTATATTTTTGCAGTTCAATATCTACAATAGGATAACCTAATCTCCTAGCTGCAAAAGTTGCAAATTTATCTGCATCAATTTGAAATTCAGGATCATTATCATAAAACCCAAAAGGTGTATCTCCTGGGTGAAATGAGCTAGATCCGGGCCATATTGCTATATTTGCCATATTTTTTTATTTACACGTTATCTGAGTTAACAACTACATATTCAACGTCCATTCTTTCTGTTTCAGAATATACAGAAACAAATTCTATATCTTGCTCAAAAAAGCCGTTAAATGTACTTCCTGTAACTTGTGGACTTGAAAACATTAAAGATGAAGTAGGTAATACATCCATCGTCCAATAACTTCTTGATCCATTTTCTGTAAAATCATTTAATGCTAAAGTAAATATTGCATCTGTAGTATTTCCTATCTCTGAACCGTTTACAGTAACAGTTTCTCCAACTTCATAACCACTACCACCATCTACTATTTTTGCTTGAAATACGCCTGTAGTTATATTACTACCGGTTAAAGCTAATAGAGAAGCTCCACTTGAATTTTCTACATCATCAACTAAAAGAGTACAAGTATAATCTGAACTTACATTTCCAAATCCAACATTTATCAATTGGGCTTGTGAAATAGTAATTACTTGACCTTGTTGATATCCAGTTCCTATATTTACTGGGGTTACTGTTGAAACTACCCCACCAACTGATCTTACATTAACTGTACCTCCTTGACCTGTAGTTGTATAAACTGCTATTTCTCTTGTTATATCATTTGATACATTAGGAATTAAACCATTATTAGTAAAAGGTTGGGCAGTTACTAATTGTCCTACTCCTAAATCTCCTGATGCTATTGATAATACATCTCCTACTACATATCCCCTTCCAGGATTATCAACTGTAACTGTTGATAAAGTTGGTGTTGATGGGTTAGCTCCTGTAACTACAGCTGTAGCTGTTGCACCTGTACCACTTCCTCCTACTAAGTTTACTGTATAAGTTCCGGTTGCACAATCATCAGGAGCAAGATTTATTCCTAAACTTTGATTTGCTATTAATGATGAAGAAACTACTACATCTAATGTCATCCCACTACCACTTACACTTGCTGTAGTTGGTACAGCTGCGTAAAATCCAATTACTCCCCCAGAACCACCACTGGTATAAGATGATGTTAGGTCAGTGCCTACAACGCCTACCCCATTTGGGGATTTAGAAGAGGTGAAAGAAACTGCTAATGAAGATGTTGTATCTAAATTAGTAATTCTAGCATACTTCATACTACTTGAAGGAAAAGTACCAGCAGAAGGATTTACTCCATTGACATTAAATAAATCAATTGAAGTTTGTGCCGGTATTGTAACTATTCTTCTGTCTACATTAGTAATATTACCTAATGTGGAAAAAGTTTCATTTGTAGTTTTAATACCTTTAACTACGTGTTCCTCCTTAATTTTAATCTGAAATGCTGATGGAGTTAGTATTGATGCCATATTTACTTTTTGTTATAAATATATAAAAAAAGGGACTTATTTGATAAAGCCCCTTTAATTTACAAATTTATCTTTTACTTTTACCACTAGTACCAGAAGATCCCAATTTTATACCTTGGGCACTTGCTTCTTCATATACTTGAATTAAATCATCTACAATTGGATCCCTATGATTCTGTAGTAATGTTATTCCAATTGCATTTTTAATTGCACGCATTGATTTATATAAAAATCTAAATCCAGATTCTCGTTTTGATTTTAAATCAACCTGATGATCATCACCACATATAATCATTTTAGAACGCAAACCAATTCTAGTCGCTATCATTTCCATTTGTTCATGAGTAACGTTTTGGGCTTCATCTACAATTATACATGAATCCAAAAATGTTCTACCTCTCATAAATGCTAAAGGTACGATTTCAATTTTACCATCTTCAATAAGTTTTTCTACTTTTACTTTATCATATAAAGCAAACATATTTTGATAGATTGGTTGAATCCATGGATCCATTTTTTCTCGTAAATCACCAGGTAAAAATCCTATCTCTTCTTTTGATACTGTAGGTCTAGTAATAATAATTTTTTCATAATGTCTTCTAAGAAGACCATCTAATGCAACTTGAACCGCTAATAATGTTTTACCTGAGCCTGCTTTACCAGCTAACATTGTTATTGTATTTTCTAGTATTTTAGCCTTAGCATCTTTTTGCTCTTCATTTAATGTGATCTTAAATTTAATTGGATTTTTAATTACTCTTTGTTTTCGGTGCACTTCGTCTGTGTGGGGTTTTGAGGCCATTTGTTTTTGGGTTAATTTTAATTAATTTATCGAGCCCAGCATTGATATGCATTGTATTATCTAAAACTGTCTCGAAATCATACCTAGAATCTAAGGGTAGAACTAAATCTACTTGTGACCCCCATCTTATTAAACTGAATCTTTCATTTTGGGTACATAGATCCTTTTGTTGTTTAAAAGGGGCTATAACGTTTACATCTTCATCAGCAATTTGGATTAAATAGTATGTGTAATCTAAAGAAGGAACATACACTTGATTAAACATTCTTTCGTTGTACTTTAAGTACTCCATGTTATTAGGGTTGATTACTTTATTTAAAATATCCTTCTCCACTGCTAACATGGGTTTGTTCATTGATTCAATAGGTTCCATATGTTTGTATTTTAATATACCACCATAAGGAATTCTATTAATATGAACATCATAAAACGACATGAAAATTCCAATAACTAAAGAAGGTTTATTATATTCACTATCCCCCATAACATCTTGGATAGTGTAATCAATACCTTTTATTTCTAAAACTTGTTCATTTGGTTGAACAACTTTTTGATATAATATAGTTCCATCGGCTGGACTATAAAAGTGTTCGTGATCTATATAGGTTGGTCTAATTGGGTCTCTAAAGAAAAAAGTATTACTTAATTCACCAACAGATAATTTTGATAATTCAGCTACTTCTCCATTTAACCAATCTTCTAATTTTTCAGCCATTATAAAAGAGTTTTGAAATGATCTACTCTATTTAAATGCATTACCATACAAGATAACATAGCACCTGATTTCATATATTCTGATAAATTAAATATTACAGGTTCCATTCCTTCATTAGAACATATTTTTTCTAGTGAAGATATTTTATGTTTTTCACCTTCATAAAATTCATCTGATTTTTTAAGTTCTGAAATATTAGATGCACATAATATCATATTTCCTAATCTAACAGAATTAGCCATTCCATACATAGAATCTTCAACATCTATGTCTACTATATTTGTATATTTGCTTATTTCAGCTAACTCTTTCTTATCATATAATTCAGTACAAACCATACTTGAATTGGTATTTAACGGGAATATACTGCAATCTAGGTGGTACATATATTCATCTACCATTTCAACTTTAATAATTTCCATATCAAAGTTATTTTCCATCCATTCATAAGTTTTAATATCAGAACGAATACCATATCCACCAATATAAACATTATCTTTTAAATATTTAATATCAGCTTCACCTTCCCATTTATGAGGTGAAATATGAGTTTTATAACCCATTTGATTAAAGAATTTTTGACCTACATATTCTTCACCTTGTCTTGGAGGAGAAGTATAATTAGATAATAATATATGATTTTCTTTACAAATATGAGGTAAATGTAATCCTAAATTTGCAACATAAACTAAATCTTGAAAATTACCTTCAGCTGGGAGTAAATGTACTAATGATTGACCTGCCATAAAGTTATATAAATCCATAAATTGTTTATATGCTTTTGGCCTATTAACTGATAATTCTTCTTGGGACATTTCTTTCATCCAAACATTATTCGGATCATTTGTATTGAAAGTAAATGGAAAATTCATTACGTAACTTTGAATTGGTAACTGGGATGGGGTTTCTTTCATTCTAATAACTTTTTTAATTTTATATTCGTGTATAAATATACTAACTACTAACTAGGCACACAAATAGTAGTAAAAAAAAAGCCCCGCTAATGCGGGGCTCTTTATTATTAATTATAATCTATTGATTATAGAGTGTTTAATCCTTCTACGAAGATCTTACCATAGAATTCTGGTCTTACGACTTTCTTAGCGTAACGAGTCAATAATCCTTTACGTGGAGTGAAGGTATTTGGATCGTATACTAGAGGAGTCATAATTAACGGAATGTATGGAGCAAATACAGCACCAGCTTCTAAGAACTGACCACCACGGAAACCTAATAAGATAGTGTTTTCAGTCATGTATGGGTTCTTATAAACAGTGTATCTAGAATTGATAGTACCTGCTTTTTGTACACCAAATGCGTAGCTCATTTTAGCAGCATCACCATCAGAAGTACTAGCAAATCCTGGAATAGATTCGATAATAGTAGCTACTGTTGGAGAACATACTAAGAAATTAGCTCCACCTCTAAGAGTTTTCTGGTGAATGATGTTACTCAACTTTTGGATTTTAGTTCCTAAAGTTTGGAACCATTGTCCTTGTGAGTTGTAGAAACCTAAATCAGCATCAACAACACCTGTTGAAGCTAATGATAAGTTATTTTGAGCTGACCAATATTCAGTTCCTGCGTTTGCAGATTCGATCAACATATCAAGAATTTCTAAGTCGATTTCTAATGAAATGTACTCACTCATGATAGATGTCAATTCAGCTTCAGCATCCAAAGAATGGTAAGCGTTAAGATCTTGAGCGAACTCAGGAGTCCAAACAGCTTTAAGCTTTCTTGTTTTAGCAACAATAGCGCTTGATTCCATTTGAATGTTAATCTCAGGAATAGAGATTGGATCATTATCAGCATTTAAGTTAGTGTTACCATCTTCAAAATCACCTCTTTGAGCGTCATTTGTTTGGAGTAAGTAAACAACTTTTAAAGCACCTGCTTCAACAACATCAGAACCTACGAAGAATTCGATGTCACCACCGTTAAGCTTAGTAAATTGTGGGTATTGAGTAGCAGCAGCTGGTAAATCAGCAGCTGAACCTGAAAGGTAGAAACCTTTAACAGCTCTTTCATCAAAGTTAGGTAATGATGAAGTTGGGACAGTTAATTTTACGATTTGACCTGAAGCACCAGCAACATAAGATTGTGATACTGAAGAATCAGCTTGTAAATCAGTATACCAATCAACAGAACCAGAAGCTACAGTATAAGCAGCTGACTGAGTATTGTTGATAGAATAACCAAATCTACCAGCACCATAAAGACCGCCTGTAGCTCCGTTACCGAATGGGTTGTTACCATCTTTATCACCGTACAATGATTGTCCAGCTGTAAATGGTTCTTTAGTAGTTCCGTATTGGAAATCTAAATAAAATACTAGACCAGAAGGAAGGTTCATTGGTTGAACTGAAACGAATTCTTTCGCTGCAATTTGACCAAATACTTTTCTTACTAATGGTAGAGCAACACCAGCCCATTGTGCACCTGTTCCAGGAGTAAATGTACCTGCACCAGGAAGTGGACCACCTGTGTTACTTTCTTCCATAACCAATTGCTTGGCTTGGTTTTCAAGAATAAGAGACATATTGTTTTTCTCAGTTTCGCTTCCGATACCTTCTAACAAGCCTGTCTTATTCCATTTGTTGGCTAATCTTGCAGCATCACTTTGTAGTGATTTGTAAGGGTTAGCGCTTTCTAAAAGAGAATTTAATTGACTCATTTTTTTACGTTTTTAAATTTTAGTTAATTTTAATTTTAATTTGTTTAAATTAGACCAGCTAATTTTTTGAATCGTGATACCATCTCATCTGATTCAACAATAGGTTGTTTCTTAGTTACTTTTGGAGTAGCTGTTAAGTTAGAAGCACTACCTTTTGCTCTTGCACTTTCTGTAATAGATTTGTTTGTAGCTTTCGCTTTAACTGCACTATTAAGTGTTTCGAACACTAGTTTTACTTCTTTAACTGTTTCAGCTTTATCAAAAGCTCCTAATACTTTAACTTTTTGTGCTTCAGTAAGATTTTTACCACGGAACACTTTGTTTGTGTAAAGTAATTTAGCGTTCAATAAATTGATTTCATTTAATTCAGATCTTAATGTTTCAATGGTAGCCATTGCTTCATCTAAATCTTTTTTCATTTCATCCATTTCATCTTTCGCTTCATCCATTTCTTCTTTACCTTCGTCTACGTCATCGTACCCTTCAGCAACATCCACAGAAGTTTCTTCATCATCTTCTACTTCAATTTCTCCGTCAGCGTCAACGTCGACATCTACATCATCTTCGAATGATTCACCAGCTTCAATTTCGCCAGCATTAACCATATCTTCGATTACGTCTTCGATGAATTTTTTAAGGTCTTCTTCAGACATATCTTCGAGGTCAATATCCTCGTCTTCCATGTCTTCTTTCTCGTCTTTCATACCATCTTCGTAGCCTTCTTCTTCAGCATCAGTACGTTCGTCCTCTTTCAAGTCCTCTTTTTCGTCCTTCATACCATCCAAATAGCCTTCTTCTTCAGCATCTGTACGAGCATCTTCCTTAACTTCATCTTTTTCTAATTCTGCTAAAATTTCATCCAAGTCCATGTCATCTTCCTCTTTGATCTTACGCATCTTTTCAGTTTCAGTCTCAGCCTTGTTATCAGACTTACGATCGTCACCTTCGCGTTTCTCTTTTTTGGTCATGTACTCTTTCTTTTCTGAAATCTCAGCATCTTTGCTTTCATCTACGTCATCATAAGATTCTTCCATTTTGTCTTCTTTTTCCATTTCTTCTAGCTTACTAGCGAACATGGCTTGGACTTGTGGAGAGAATGCTTCTTCTAACGCAACTTTAGCATTTGCTATAGCTGACTCTTTGACAGCTTTAGCATCAGCGATTGCTTCGTTTAAAAAGTCTCTGTTCATTTTTCCTAAATTTTTTGTTGGGAAACTACGTTTATTAAGAAACGTAATAGGGGGTTTGTAAATTATTAAATGCCATATAGAAGATGGCATATTATCAATTATACGTATATTGGAAGATATTAAAATACAAAAAAGGCGCTCCAAGAATGGAAACGCCTTTTTCAGGAATCAGGGGTTAACTTATTGAACGGGACAAAATCCATGTGAACATAAAATTTCACCTAATATCCCATTTACTTTTTTATATTTATCTTGTGATTTAAATTCTTTATTTTCTCTAACTAAATGCATAAATGAATCTGGGTTAGAAGGTGTTGAAACAAAATCCCAACATAGTAATTCAAAATCATCTTGTACTTCCATTAATTCACCTACTTGTTTAAGTGAACCCATACCACGAGAAGACACACCTACTGTAATACCACTTTCAACTAAGGCTTTGAGTATATTACCTGCTGGGGTAGGTAAAATTTCTATTTTACCCATTACATTATCTCCATCCCACCACATATCAGAAATGTTATGTGATACATTTTGTAAATTAATAACAGAAGATTCGGGGTGGTCTAATTCACCCATTGCTCTATTTTCTTTAACTAAAGGAAGATATTTACCAATTTCTCTTTCCCATAAATCTTTTGAGTAGTACCTACCATTGCCATTTTTTACTTCAGCTGTTGCTAAAATACCTTCAACAAGAGGAAGACCTCTGTCTGATTTGCCTTCAGATAGTCTTACTTGTTTTGGTTTAAAGACATGGGTTTCTACTAATAGTTGGCTCATGTTAATCTTCTTTAAATTTTTCTAATCCTGAATATGATTCTGGGTTGTCGTTAGAATTTTCATTACTACCATCATTGCTTCCTAGGTTACTATTGTCGTTGCTACCTTCGTCTACAACTCTTTTATATGATTTGCCACACATTTTTTCGTACATTTTTTCCATGCCGGCTTTTTTCTTTTCTAAAAGCTTTACTTCGCGTTGCATTTCTTTCATTTTTTTCTTATCTACTAATTCTGATAAACTATCATCTTCAGTGACCATAGAAATTCTATCATTTTTTCCCTCAATAATTTCTTCTAAAGCATTAATTTGTAATTCAAGAGTAGCAATTCTTCCATTTTTTTCAATTTCGGCTAATTTACTATCAGTTGTTTCTTTTTTTACTTTTTTCTTTTTTACTTTTCGGGGTGCTTCACCTAAAGGTAAGCTTTCATATAAATCTGTTAATGATATCATTTCTTTATTTTCTTTAATTTCTAAATAACCAGTGCCTACTTCACCTTCAGGGAAGTCTTTTTTAGTTTCAGTACCATAACCTCCACCTACACTAGCGTCTTTAACTTGTTTTCCTTTTCCTAAACCAGGAACATCATCAGTATAACCAATACCTTTAACTCCAAATTGAGCTTCTTCAACATAATATAAAGGATTTTTATCTATATTTTTGATTACTATATCAATTAGCTCTTCTTTAGTTTTATCTGCATTAGCTGCATCTGTTAGTTCTGTAAAATATCCTTGACGGAATTGCTCACCAGATACGTTATTAAGCATTTTATCATCTTTATAATCATACCCTCTATTAGGAGCTTGTAAGTCAGTTACTTCTTTAGATACTTTTTTTTCTATTGCTTTAGCTTCTTCTTCCGAGATTAAGTTCATGTTTTCATCAAACAATTTAAACCAGTTAGGTTTTTCAGTTGAACCCGTAGCTACATGAAGACGACTTTCTGCTATAATATCTCTTTTAATTAAGGCAGCTGATGCTTCATCAAACCCTGCAGCGTTACGTACTAAGTTAGGGTATTTAGCTTTAACCTCTTTAAGGAAAATATGCTTACTGCCATTTCCCTTTTTAATTTGGTTGTATTGTTCTTGTAATGTTTTCATTTATTCTCCTTTTAATAAGTCTTTAATATCTTTTATATAGTCTAAAACTAAATCAGTAGGTTTAACAACAGAATATGAACCAGGATTTTCATTATAATAATCACTAGTTTCATTTTTGGCATTGCTCAACATTTTATAAATATCATTCATTTCTTGTTCAATGCGATCAAATGATTGGATTCTTCTATTTTGAAAATCACTAGCATCTTCTTTTTCGAATAGTTGTTTTACTTCTAAACCTGATCCTTTAATTTTTTTTGGTACTAATTTATAACCAAATTGCTTTACATAAGCATTATCTTTAACTCCATCTTCACTTGCTTTAGGACCTGGTCCTAAA
>Ga0181389_1000036_pt1 | contig 43080 bp, 55 predicted proteins | sample 12SPOviralmetaG_FD_130121 | JGI IMG/M metagenome (GOLD analysis project Ga0181389, IMG submission 130121) | Marine viral communities from the oligotrophic San Pedro Time Series (SPOT) site, San Pedro Channel, CA, USA - 12 SPOT_SRF_2010-06-29 | ecosystem: Environmental > Aquatic > Marine > Strait...
GATGAGCGACTTTCTGACTTGCAGATTAATGACTGGGCCGAGGCTAATAAATTCACCCCCCATAAAACCACTGAGGCAGGACTGAAGAAATTCTTGGCCCTTACTGATGACGAATTATTCGCCAAAGTTGAGGAATGGAGAAAGGCAGCAGCATGAGCCACAGAATCGTAGGACATAATATTAAGGGATTTGACCTTCCTTATTTAATTCGTAGCACCATGCTCAATAAGGCCAAAGGGGAACTTCATTTGACTCCAGCCCGTGGTAAATTTTGGCCAGACTTATTTCATTGCACAATGGAATTTGAGGGTGCTGGAGAATACGGATTTCGAGTCTCTCTGGATAACCTTGCCAAGCAATATGGGCTGGACGGTAAGAATGGAAACGGGAAACTGTTTTACACTTACTCAAGGGCCGAGCAGGAAGACTATCTGGAGAATGATCTGAAGGTCACCCGTGCTATTTTCGAGAGGCAGAATTACTCATTCAACATCTGCGATAATTATACAATTGTGGACATTGAGACGGCACCTAAATCGGAAGCTGAGATCATGGCCTTGGCTCCAGAATTTAATGCTGACAAGGTCAAGGTAGGTAACCTTAAAGACCCAGCTAAAATCGAGGAGAAAATCGAGACGGCCCGTGAGTCACATTATGATGACATTATCGATAAGGCAGCACTCTACGCCAAATACTCTAATCCTGTAGCAATAGGCTACATTCACCATGACGGGAACATCGAGATGGATTTCGGTGAACCCAAGAAACTAATCGAACGGTTCTGGGAGGTCTCTGGACATGTCTGGGGACAATGGCAGGCCGATAGAAACCTAGCATAAACTAAACTAATATGAAAGCTACTATTAAGGGGGTTTATACCCACAAGCAAGACGGCACTGAGTATGTTACCAAGAAAGGTAATCTATACATCAAGTTGCTACTCTCACTGGAAAACGGTGACTCACTGTACGAGTCGTTTTTCTTCACGCCAAAAGCACATTTCCGTTTCGAGGATTTGTATGCTTCAGCAGGCCAGCAGGCACCTAGTGCAACTGAGATTACTGCCGCCAATGTCAACCAATTGATTGGCGAGGGAATCAACATCAATGTCGGTATGAACAAGGCAGGATGTGACACTGTTACTAAGTTCTACCCAAAGCAGGTTCCTGTTACCGCAGCCGCAGCCGCAGATGATGGGATTACTGATGAAATATCTGGTCAAGTCGCAGATGATGACTTGGACGAAGAGGTACCATTCTAATGAGCGAAGAGGGCAAATATAAGCTTACACTTCGTTTGCCGAAGGTGCTGGAAGATCATGTTCGTGAGTTCGCAAAAACCTACGATCTATCTTTAAACGATGCGGTAAAATTTACCCTCATCCAGCACCATCTCTCTCACTCACAAGAAAAGGTGAAAGTGCAAAGTGAGGTCACAGGTGACCCTACAGGTGAGGTCACATTGGCCCCATCACCCAAAAAGCAAAGTGACCCTACCAGTGAGGTCACCAGTGAGGTCAAATGTGACACTCCCTCGCGCGCACCTTCCATTATGAGTAATTATGTAAATATATATACATATAATAATAATAAGATTATATTTATAGATTCTAAACTTCAACAATCTTGGATGGATTGGAAGAAGTATCGAGGCATCAAGGTTGCACAGGAAAAATTCCAGCAACGATATATCGACAAGGTGCTGGCACATGAATCGCCAGACCAATTAGCCGAAAGATTTATCACTTCAATCGCAAACGGTTGGAAAGGATTTGTCTTCCCAAATGAGACTTTCGGTGAGGAAACAACAACAGAATACGGAGACGAAGATTTATGACATTACAAATGATTGGCGATGCATTTCCCAAGGTGGCAGATGTAGATCACGATGACATTATCGTTCCATGTAGAGAGTGCGGAACTGATGTTCCTTACAAGTCATCAGTACTTGCATTCTTTGGTAACGAAAAACGCATTGTAGTTTGCGACAGGTGCTGCGAAGAGGCAGATGATAGGGAGAAGCAGGAAAAGGCCTATAAGGCACCTCTACTGCCCTTACAGGGGCTAATCCCACAGTATTACCTTGAGACCGATTTCAATAAGTTACCAAAACAAGCTCAAACGATCTGGAGGTATGGACATGAGAACAATCCACCCATCCAACAATGGAACCCAAAACAATCCAGAGGAATCTACATTTTAGGGGCATCAAGAACAGGTAAGACTCGTACCCTATGTACCCTACTTAAGAGGATCCACGGTGAGGGTATTACATTCAAATTATTTGAGGCAGGACAGTTCCATGCATCCCTTAATGATGCAAAGAGATCATCGTTCTACACCCGTTGGAGAGATGATGTTATCTCATACCCAGTTCTGGCCATAGATGACCTCTTTGCCGAAAAGCTAACCGAGACGGTACAGGCAGGTTTATTTGAAATTGTGGAGCAGCGTATGGGCCGAAAACTACCAATTCTCATCACCACTCAAGTCAAGAGGTCAGATGCAATAAAACAGTTCGCAGATCCAAGACGAGGTGAGGCATTTCTAAACCGTCTTAAAGAATCATGTGACCTTTATGTCACGAATCAAAATCAACTACAGGAGACCATAAAGTGAACAGTGGTGCATTATTCGAGTTCTTATTCGTGACCAGTATTTTCATCATTATGTGGATTGGCTCCTGTAACTCTGGAAACTTATGAAAGTAGACCCAATACAGACAATTGATCGACTTGAAGAAGTCTTGAAAGATCAGATCAATCTTTACGAAAAAGCCATTGGTTTCTGTAAGCAAGATGATCTCAAATTAATCCTTCAAGATGGACTAAGGAAGGTACAACAGGAATTAACCGACTTACGCTATGGCAGACCCAGACAAGATTACTGAAAAGACTCTTATCAATCAAGGTGAGGGTGAGTTTTTAGGCTCCGTCAAGATGACGGTTAATCCACATGACCCCAATCAACATCCATTGTCCTTACTCAATCATGATCGTGAGTCTAAGGATGCACTAGAGCAATTGTCGCAAGATGAATGGAAAAGCTACCGTGAAGGCATCCTGCGGATGTTAGTGGCAAAAGGTGAGGTGCTACTAGCCAAGAGGATGCATGAGATGCAGGACAAGGTATTAGTCACGGCAGTTAAAGTATGCAGTGAGGCTTTATCAGTCCTACAGGGCGATGCAACTCAGCGAGTCGAGATAACTAAGAGAACCATGACTCCAGATGAATTAGAGGAAATGTACAAACAATTACCAACAAAAATAGAAAGCGAGGATGTGAGTGGAAGGAAAACAAACAGGGGAAAGAGTAAACGCAGTAAACGATTGGCTGGAGATGACTCTAACATCGGCAAAGACACAAAGGGAGGTAGCGGCAGCGTATGAGAAGTTCTGGGAAAAGAATCAAATCAAAGACAACATTGGGACAAAAAGAAACCCAATCTTCATTAGAACAACCAACCCAAGGGTCAGACCATCCAGAGGCTATGTCTGCGACTTTTGAGGATGCCAAGGATGCGTTAGAGATACTAATCGCACAATGTGGTAGTCCATTAGTCAGAAAGGCTCACAGAGGCCGTATAATGGGTTATCTGGTGCTGCAAGAGCGTAGACTTAGGACATTGGAAAGAAGGGCTAAAGCATGGGGCTATGATGATGAGACGGAGCATTGTTTAGCACTAGCTAAGATGTGGGATAAGGTGGATGAGTAAGGGTCAAAGAATCGGTTGCAGTACCCCCTCGTTCGCCCTGTTTCGTGTACCTTATAAGGGGCGAGGGCCAGAGCAGCCTGCAAATCGAGGTGTTTTACAGGTCAATCCTGCCATGATGAGGCTAAAGCCCAGTGTTTATGCGGATGTACAGAGGATTAATAGTCCTCGATCGCCCTCAGATAGACGGTGGGGGGGGTGGGGGTTCGCCAGATCCCATATGAGCCAACCGATTGGCTAACAGAAAATTTTTATACTTTTTATGATACCAACATGTGAATATGAAATAAGGGACTTAGCTGAGAATATTTTAAAATTCTTACCAGAGTGTGAACGGGCTGTTTTACGAAAGAGGTTTAATGAAGGTGCCTCTGTCATTGAGATGGGAAAGTTCTATGGTTGTAGTCGGTCTAGGGTTGATCAGATGATCACGAAGGTACTTAGGACATGTAGGCTAATTGTTCATAAATTAGATAAGCAGGTTCCGATAATGGTTGAACCCTCGTTTAATGAAAAAAGCGTTTTTTGGTTTGGTGAACCTACTGACGCACAAAAGAGAATGAATGATCGTGTTCACACAATGAGTGAAGAGGTCAAATTGAGACCAAATCAGATCAAATGGAGAAAGCAACGAGACCGAAGGAATCTAGAACGAAAGCGTGAACGGGCTATGTTAAAGCGGAATAGGAAACGAGCAATGAAACGGGAAAAGGAAATAGAAGACTATTATCGAGAAAAGGAGCGTAGAGAATTGGAGGAGAGAATGAAGACCCATGAAATCAAGGAGTTTGTTGACTTAGATGGTTATAAGTTTGCCGCATGGATTCCCAAGGACACTAGCGACAGGAAGGCACTTGAGGATGCATTACTTGAGGGCCTTGGATTACACAAGGAATCGTTAAACAAAGTAAAGATGTTTGAGAAATTACAAAAGGAGTTAACTAATGGAAACTGCTAGTTTCATACCAAGGGAAAACGAAGAGACTCTCCGTATGGAGAATCAATTAAAGTCGAGGGTGGAAAAATCATGGAAGGTAAAGATGGAGAAGATCCCTACTACCTATTCTTTAGATTATGCCATCATCCGAGAAAAGGAAGTTGTAAGCTGGGCCGAGTTGAAATGTCGGACTCATGCTTTTGGCACTTATGACACTTACATGATTTCGTTAAAGAAGTGGAATGCATGTCGGGAGTTCCATGCTACCAGTCATCTTAAAGCATTCTTAATCGTTGGATTTATGGATGGTGACTACTGGATGGATACAGAGACAGTTAAAGACTTCAAGGTGCATATGGGTGGCCGTAGTGACCGTAATTGGACGGTGGATCGTGAACCGTGTGTGTTTTTTGACATCACAAACTTTAGTAAATTTAAATGAAGACAGAAAAAGAATTGGCATCCGAGCTTGGTATTGATCGGAAAATGTTAGCTGGCTGGAGAAAAGAAGGATTTATTGCTGGCTGGGAAAAGGACGGTAATACGATTGCCTATCATCCAGAGGGCGAGCATGAGATCAGAAATCACCTCCAGAAGGAACTTTGTGCAAAGGAGATATCTGCCCCACTTCCACCATCGGATGAACCTACTGAATTAACGATTACGAAAATTCCGCTCAATCCCAAGTTGGTTATATGTGATGAGATTAGAGTTAGGGTGAGAGAAAATAAAAACTTTTTACTAGGCATGAAGGTTATGGCCAGACCGTCAAGAGATAATGAAACAATATGGGCAATGGTTGGCCGCTGCCCAAGATGGAGGGGAAGATACTAATGAGTAGGGAAAGTGAGAATATCGTCAGACAGTGGGAGGAGCAGAAGGCAATGCAGCAGCAGGGCAACCAGCTTGAGAGGTTGATTATTCAAATGGTTAAGCCCACTAAGCCCAAACCTAAACCTAAATCACCTAAGAAGAAAAAATGACTGACGAAGAAATAATGGAAGATGCATTGAAAGGCTTTGCGTTATTGGGCAGGGACAAGTTCTTGAAGGGAATAAAAGAGCATAACCGTGATGGGAAAAGAGGGTTAAGTAAGATGAAGACCGAAGACCTTGTTCGTGCGGTTCAAGAAGAGGTTATTGACCTATGGTTTTACACTAACGAACTAAAGCGAAGGACAAAATAATGCAGCCTACTCCACATCCCTATTTCCGATTGCCTACTCAATCAGAGGCCAAGGCAATGGATCCTGCCAAGCTTACTGAAACCCTTATTCTAAGGGAAGAACTTATCCAGCAATCTAATAAGGATCCATTTCATAACGGTATTGAACCCCCTCATTGGAAAATGGCAGATGAAGAGTTCGCTAATACTGATGAATTATTAATATTAGGCGGAAATCGCAGTGGCAAGTCAGAATTCTGCAGTAAAAGAGTAGTAAAGTGCATAAATGATATTCCAGAGGCGAATGTTTTGTGTATGCATACAACTTCTTCGACTTCAATTGAGCAGCAGCAGCAATATATTTGGAAATACATCCCCAGTGAATGGAAGGCGGCCAAGAAAGGTAAAGTCACCAACATGACTTTCTCTAAGAAGGGTGGATTTACTGAATCCTGTTGTGTGGCCCCCAATGGCAGCCGCATATTTTTTCGGAACTACTCCCAAAACTTAGATTCTGGTATCTTGGAGGGTTCCGAATGGGATATGGTGTGGCTGGATGAGCTTTGCGGTCTAGACCATGTCCAAGCACTCCGTTTTCGACTCGTAACAAGGGCCAAGAGACCCGTCCAGCACCCAGATCACCCAGAATGGATGAAAGGATACCCCTACAGAGGTATGTTGATTAGCTTTACTCCCGTCACGGGTTACACTCCTACCGTCCGAGAATATTTGCAGGGTGCAACTACCGAAAAATGGGACTGGGCAGATCCAGAGTTATTGGAAAAGGAACGGGTGCCAATTATTCAGCAGCCTTTGAAGGAGAATGCCAGAATTGTATATTTTTGGTCAGAATGGAACAAATTTAATGACTACCAGCAGCTAAAGCGGACACTACGGTCTGATCCGAAGACTAAAATCTTGATGAGGGCATATGGATTGCCAACGGTAGTCCAGTCTGCTTCTTTCCCCCGTTTTTCGCAGAACCACTTGGTTAATGATGAGCAAATACCAGAGGAGGGTACAAATTATATGATTTGCGATCCTTCTCATGGCAAGAATTGGGTGATAATTTGGGTACGGGTTGCCAAGGATGGCAAGTGCTATGTCTACCGAGAATGGCCCAGCCAGACTGAACCAGTGAAAGGATTTGGATTTTTAGGAGAGTGGGCCGTAAGTGGAAAGAAGGTAGACGGGGATAAAGGCCCAGCACAGGAACCACTTGGGTTTTCTCTTGGACGATATAAGGAAACTATCGAGGAGTTAGAAGTTGATGAAAAAGTTTTTTGCAGGATTATGGATAGTCGATTTGGATCTGCCCCTACTCCGACTAAATCTGGAGTAACAACCCTTATTGATCAGATGGCCGATATTGGCTTGCACTTTGAACCCTCAATTGGGGTACGCATCGAGGAGGGTGTAACCATGATCAATGATTTACTGGACTGGGATGAGCAGGAGGAGATGTCTGCGATCAATTGTCCAAGATTATATGTTCATGAGAAGTGCAAGAATGTAAGGTTTGCTCTTAGTACTTGGACAGGCAAGGACGGTAAGCATGGTGCCTGTAAAGATTTTGTAGATGTCTTGAGATACTTCTGTCTGGCTGGGCCAACCTTCTTGGACGGGGATAGTGCAATCTTAGACTCTGGGGGATCCTATTAGTGGTACCTAGTGGTACCCATTGGCACCTATTGGCACTTGATGGCACTTGATGGCACCTTTTTTCATGTATGACACAAGATAATAATAATTAGTCTTGATTTATGTATTGCGATATGCAAGATTCTAAACATGAAACAACGATTCCTACACCAAAACGACATTGATGAAGTAGCCAGCCAAGTGCTGACCCACTTTCAATTTAACCTAACCTCACGATCAACCATCGCAGAGATTGCAGATGTGGCTCATGACATCTTGATCGAAAATCTACTTCCAGACCGTAGATCACTTGCGGTCATTATCGCCAAGCAGGCCAAGGCCCGTTTTGTCGGCCAAATCGAATCCACCAAAAATCAATTAGCATGAAACAATACTTCACTTTTTACACTGTCACGGAACAGAGTGACCATAACGAAAATATAACGAGCTGGTTTTCCAGTAAATCTGCTGCCCAAAAGCACTGCAATGAAGTTAATAAACTTCTAAAAGAGGAATACTGCAATGACGGGTTATGGACGGATGAATTGTTACTCGAAGTCGACACCCTTGAGGTACCCAAAGGAAAGAAGGAACTTCTAGGGTGGTTCAATAATTACGCACATAACATTTAATATGAAACAAAGAGTAATCAATCTATCGCACTACGAAGTGCTGCAACTAAAACGAGGGGAGAATATCCGCATCCAGTTCAAGGACACTATCTTGATCTTAGCTGGAGAGAAAAAAGAGAAAGGAAAAAAATAATGAGTTTTGATAAAGATAACTGGGCTATACCAACTGGCCTTTCACGCAAGACAAGGAAACTTGCTCATGCCATAGTAAAGCTGGCCAAGAAACGAGATTGGTCATCTGGGGGCCAGAAAGTTTTTTGGTCACCCAAAGAATGGAAGAATAAGGGTGAACCTTATGGATGTGGATCCGAGTTGATCATCCTCCATGAAGGTGGAGATCATGCCCCATTCTTCTCACTGGATTATTCATCTTATGCTGGATCCTATGATCAGTATGAAGAGCAAAGCAAATTCTTGCAGTCTCAAGGATTCTGGACTGAGGGTCTCTACACTTGGAGTAGTGCAATCTATGAGTCTTAAAAATTTATCTAGCGACAATGCCAAAGCACTCTGGGAGTGGAAAGGCCAGAAGGAATTTGGTGAGGTTAAGCAAGCAATCATTGCAGACCGCAAGAAAGTTCAGAAATGGGCCAACCGTGCAGCCAGTGGTAAGTTATCAATCAGTGACCTCAAGAGACTTCAACTATCCTTACTTTGCCTCATTGATAACGAGGAACACTTCAACCGAGTCAAGGAAGTTAAGCGTAAATCAGAGTCTGTGTCATAAATGTATTTATCACTTGCTTAATGTATTACATTATATAAGATTTAAACTATGACTACTACTTCAGAAATTAACCCCAGAATCGAATGTCCATACCGTTGGCAAGAAGGTTGGCCGCAAGGTATCTATGTAGGCTGCGGTGGCAATGAGCGGCCGTTCGTTATCGCCCATAAGTGGTACATCTATGTCTGGGATAAACCAAATCACTCTCACCAGTATTATTCCTTCAATGACGATCTATTCATTGATGACATCTACTTCGAGAAACACATCCGAACATTATGAGCATATACGATCACTTCATCTTCATTTGCCCTGCAATCGCAGTGGGCCTTTTTTTATTCAACCTATTCAAATCACTATTCACCAAATGAAAATCACACAAATTCACCAAGAGTACTCTATAAAAGAAGGCACTAAAACCGTATACGAACTTCGCAAAGAGACTACTCTGGAAATTACTTACCAGCGTTATCAAAATATTACTGACCCAGACTGGGCTAAATACAACCGCAGCTTGGGCGGCACTGAAACAATTAACCGAGGCTACACCAAAAGAGGGTACTTGGTTACCGAAATAGTCAGTAAATCACCTAAGAATATACAAGGTGTACGCACAACCAAGTCAGTTAGAAAGTTTAAATTCAACTAATGCCAGACATGCCACATCTACCAAATTCCCCAGAGGAAGAAATTGAGTATGCCAAGCAGCAATCTTTCATTGAAGAATGGGAAAAAGATATAGCTAGGCAATCGACACAAAAGGAAAATGTGTCCGAAAATAAAAGTTTCATCGACATGAACTTACACGAATTAAACAAAATTATAAATAATGGATATTAACGAACAAATACTAAAGCGGATCTGCTCTATACTGGGCATCCCGTGCTACCAAGGCCGACAAGATAAGTTTATTTTAAAAATATGCGAAGATATTGCCGCAGGTAATTGCGTTGTCATAGATTCTGACAATAAATCAATTTGCTCATTGCATCCCACTAAGCAAGATGTTTAAGGTGAATCACTATGACCGAAGAAACCGACAAACCAAAATTAGGCTGGGGTGGGAAAAGACCAAATCAAGACGGGCGGCCCCCTCTTCCAGAAGATCAAAGACGAGTACCACTCCGAGCAAGGGTGCTTCCAGAGACAATTCATTTTTTACAGAAAGATGACGAGGGTATGGGCAAGGCAATTGATAAGCTTGTCCGACTCCGTAAGAAAAAAAAGTAGTTGACCATCTCTGATATTGCAGGTATTTCCTGCAATGGCAGGAACAAATGAACCGAGTAAAGCCTTACTGAGGAGAAGAGAGGTCATGGATTGGCTGGGGCTGGCCGATCACGAAATGTCCAATCTCGTAAAGGATGGAGTTTTAAAGCCCAAATACTTTCGTGAAGGTGCAAGAGCATTCTTTGTAAAACGAGAGATAGAAAAGAATATTCTGGAAACAGAAGAGGTGCCTGCATGAGGTACCAATACGACTCCGAAAAGAATAAGGCTACAAATGAACCAGATGTAGCCAAGTTACAGTCCGAGCTTACAGACATCCTTGAGGATGCTGGCCGAAATCTCCGCAGGCGAGATGACTATGACGATGTACGCTATGCCCGTTGGGCAGGCCAATCTGATGACGGGAGAAAGCATGAGGATGAACTGGGCCGCAGGCCAATCCCGTGGGAAGGTAGTTCCGATATTCATATGCGACTCGCAGATCGATTGATCAATGAGCATGTGCATATGGCACTAGAAAGTTTTTTTAGATCAAATATGTCAGTCTCTGGGATTGAGACCAGTGATCAAAAGAAAGCATCGTACTGGAGAGATTGTTTATCCTATTTCTTAGAGCAGCGTATGCTCCCAGAACTTCGTAGAGAAGTTGAGATCCTTGCACAGGAAATGTTTTCTGGCACTCCTGCAATTGGAGTTCTTGGTGTTTATTGGCAGCAGGAAACCATCATGCGTAATAAAAAATTTACCGTACAGGATGTTATCCAAATGGTTACTTCGCAGGGTGGAGATCAGCAGGCCGTAGAGGAAATTATGGGAGTCTTGCAGGATCCAGATATGGAGCAGGATGCCCTTGCCTTAATGGCCCAAGTGTTTGCTGGTGTTAAGGAAAAAGTACTTAAGAAAGGTCTTAAAGAGTTTCGTGAGACAGGAGAAACCAAACTACCAACTCCAACCATCCACGAAAACCGTCCTCGATTTGTAGCACATAAGCTATACGAAGATGTTTTTGTGGATGCCAACTGCACTGAATTAGACCGAGCTAGGGTCATCATGAGGAGGGAATGGTTATCCGAGACCGAGCTACGGGACAAGATTGTTTCAGAAGGTTTTGACGAGGAATTTGTCGAATCAGTACTTGAGAAATCAGAGGGTCAATCTGGAGTTGCCGAGTACGATTATCGGAATCCGATCATGCTGGGAGTCCACACAATGGGCAAAGGAATTGAGGGAGACTTCAATGACCTGTATGAAATTTTCTATGCTTATCATAGGGTCTATGATGAAGATACAAATGTTCCTGCCATCTATTGCACTGCATTTTCATCCCATGTTCCAGATCTCTATGGTAAGCATGAAATTCTAGAATATGGACACAATCAGATGCCGTTTGTTCTGTTTACACGGGAACGGTTATCTAGATCAATATTTGACTCCAGAGGAATTTCTGAATTGGTTGCTACCAACCAGTACGAGGCAAAGGTGCAACGGGATCTTCGTAATGATGCAAGTCAAATTGGTGTCATACCGCCACTACTGGTAAATGCTCGCAGGGGTGGATTAAATTTACTTGTGGCCCCAGCCTCCCAGATCACCATAACTCGCCCAGATGACATTGGTTGGCTCCAACCACCCCCGTTATCAGAAAGTTCAATGGAGGCAGAGAATGCAGCCATTATGGATGCGGAAAGGTACTTCGGCAACCCAGAGAAACCAGAAGCAAAGCAGCTTTATCAACAGTGCATGGTAAATCGCTGGTTGGATTCGTGGAGAGAAGCATTGTCTCAAGCATTGTCTTTGTGCCAGCAATATTTGGAACCAGAATTTGTAGCACGAATCACTGGCGGCCCCGTTGAGGAAATTGCAATGAAGCAGGAAGATATCGAAGGTAAATTTGATTTATCTCTTCGGTTTTCAGTAGACACTTTAAATCCAGAGTTCATGGAGAAAAAACTGGATGCAGTTACGAAAATGACTCAGTTCGATACTACTGGTGCATTGGATCGTAATAAGCTTTTGACCATCATAGCTGAATCAATTGACCCAATGTTAGCAAAGCAGGTAATCATGGACAAGGATACCGCCAGTCAGAAGGAAATCGAAGATGAGCAAAATAGCTGGGTTAAAATCATTAATGAAATCGAGCCACTTCCCAAGGAGGGAGTGAACTTTGAACTTCGCACACAAACTGCTCAACAGATTATGCAAACTTCACAAGAGTTCCAAAAGAAGATGGCCGAGAATCCGCTAGTTAAACAATTGGCCGAGAATCGGATGAAGTACTTGCAGTTCGGAATCCAGCAGCAGCAGAATGCACAGATTGGCCGAGTGGGTGTTAAACCAGTAATGGGAGGCGGCTACTAATGTTTTGTTTTTGCAAAGGTAAGAAAGCGACTCTGGTAAAATATCCATCCCCAATGAGCGGAGATGATGTAAAGCGTATCTTCGGTGAAGTTGGCGAGGATTCCAAGTTATGGCAGGCACTCGATTCAATCTTGGATAATATGCTCCTAGATGCGGTTAACGATGTATCAGACCCTAAGAACGATGTTACAAAGTTTGCTCATGCTGCTGGAAGAGTAGATGCAATCAGTGGGCTTAAATCCAGACTAGAAGAACACAAGAAATGACTATTCAAGATACCCCAGAGCAAAAGTTTAAAAAGGAGCATCGAGCATTATTTAATCGATGGATTGAGGAGTCGGATATTGAAGACTTGAGCCTAGCTAAGATTGCCTACGATGACATTAATGAGTGGCTTGATGAACCCGTCATCGAGTTTGAATGTGATATGAATTTGGAGGAAGAATAATGCCCTACACGAAAAAGAAAAAAGTAAAAAAAGGAACTCGTAAACCCTGCTAGGGTGAAGTCTTTTATTTTCGCAAGTGACCTGCACGGTGATATGCAGGATCCAGATGCAGTCGAAGCACTCTTTAGATTTACTAAGGAATTTAATCCAGATATCCGAATCTTTGGTGGGGACTTATTTGACTTCTCTCCATTGATGAGAAACGCAGACCCTGCGGACAAGCAGGCATCTATGGAAGCGGATGTGGAGGCAGGAATGCAATTCCTCAAAGCATGGCAGCCACATCACTTTTTACTGGGCAACCATGATGATCGATTATGGCAAACGGCAGAAAGGCATTCCATTGGTATTGTACGGGATACCGCGCGTATGGGCATCAAGGATATCGAGAAAACTTGCAGGTCAATGAAGTGCAAGATGCTCCCCTACTCCGTAGACAAGGGAGTTCTGGAAATAGGTAAAGTTACATTTGTACACGGTTATTTCCACGGTGCAGTTTCAGCTACCAAGCAACATGCAATGACCTTTGCTCCAGACGGTGGATGTTGCATTCACGGACACATTCATTCTATCCAACATTTTTCAGCACCAAGGCGAAATGGTGCATCTGCAATTTCCGCAGGCTGCTTGACTCAAACAAGCATGGAATGGAACCGAGCCAAGGTAAATAGATTGGCCCATGAGTCTGGTTTTGTCTTTGGATATACATCCAAAAAAAGTTGGGCCGCATGGATTATTAAAAAATTCGATGGGAAGTTTATATGGCCATCAATTGGGCAAAAAAGCTAGAAGAAGTAGGCTCCGAAAAGTCTCAAAAACCAGAAGGTAAGGACTGGTTTACGGTGCATGATTTACGAGAGCAAAGTGGGTTCTCAATGAATAGTGCTTATGAGTTCATCAGATCTCAAATGTCCGCTGGGAAAATAGAAAAGCACAAGGGTACCATGTACTCAAAGGAGCATAACCAACTAGTCCGTAGGGTCTGGTACAGGTTCATTTGACTCAACTCGCCCCAACTCCGCACTAGGGGTTGATCATAGGTTAAATCGTAGGCCACTTTGGGTAAATTAAACCCGTCCGTTGCGGCCCAACGAGTAACAGTTCCACCGTCAGAGAAGAAAAACCTATGGCAGATTCAAACGGTCTCGCAGACCTAAAAGCAGAAGAAAGTAAAGCAAGTGATGACAACAAGATTGTTAGTCTTGGCGATATTGCCGAGGCAGCAGGATTAGACTCATCATCGTTCTTTGAGAGTGCATCAGAAGATCAACCAGTAGAGGAAACCGAGCAGGTTGAAGAGACTGAACAATTAGTAGATGAAGTTGAGGAACCTCAAGCAGAGGCAGAGTCCGAGGCAGATTTATTATCCACTGAATTAACGGGGGATAATGAGCCAGAAGATGAAGCTCAAGTAGAGGAGACTGATGGAGTTAAAAAACGCATTGGCAAATTGATCGAGGCCCGTAATAAGGCCGAGGCAGAAGCCGAGGAGTTAAAGGCAAAGATTACAGAACTAGAAGGTGCTGCACCAGCAACCCCAGACCCAAAAGGAATGGATAGGTTTGAGGGTGTTAAAGACTTCAAAGAACTGCAAGCCAGAGAATCCGAAGCTGAACATTTGCGTGAGTGGTTATTAGCAAATCCAGATGGGGGTGAATACTCCGACATTTCTGGGACAGAGCATGAAGTTGATTACGATCAAGCACGAAGCTTGATGGTAGAGACAGATCGTGACTTGCGGAAAAATATTCCACTAGCAGCACAACGGTTGCAGCAGCGTGAGCAAAATAGGCAAGCGGCCTCGCAAACCTTTGACTGGATGAAGGATAAAGCTAGTCCAGAAATGCAAGAAATCCAACAGGTACTTTCTCAAAATAAATTCATCAAAGAGTATTATGAGCGAGATCCATATGCGGTTCTCACAGTGGGATATGCTATCGAGGGAATCAAAGCAATAAATGCAAAGAAGGCCAATAAGCCAACTAAGCAAACAGTTGCCCCTAAAGCACCAGTTCCTAGTCGAGCGGCCCCAATGTCACGCAAGAAAAATACTACTAATAAAAAATCTCTTCTCCAACAGGCGAATACTGGTTCAGTCGAAGATGCAGCCTCGTACATCGAATCATTATTATAAAATAGGAGAATATTTATCATGGCTGGAATAGTAGAACGGGATCAATCCCTTAAAAGAGAATCATTGAGTGACCTTATGACCATCGTGGATCGTAAGAGTTGCCCATTCATGTCGCAGGTTAAAAAAGGTGCTGCACCAAAAAATTCATTCGTTGAATGGCCCCTCGACAAGCATAAAGACAATTTAGTTCGCACTGCAACTTACAGTGGCGGCATTAGCGACAGTCTTCCAATTGACGGTGCTGACATCGACTCAAATGATTTTGAGAATTACGATGATCGCACCAAGTGTTCAGTATACCTTCAGTATCTTCGCAGGGTGCCTAAAGTTTCTCGTTTAGCTAACATGACCAGTGATGTCGCTGGAGTTGGGTACAAGAAAGAAATGGCAAACTCTATCGCTAAGGCTTTAGTAGCTGCAAAACGAGATCAAGAGTCTACTCTTTGTTCTTCACAGGAAACTGCACAGGAAACTAATAGTTCCCCGTACCAGACCCGTGGACTTGGCAAATGGATTAGTTCTTCAGCACAGGCAACTCTACCAGTTCCTTCTGACTTCCTTACTCCTGCTGGATCCATTAAGTCGGTTGCTGCTGCTTCTGCGACAGAAGAAGACTTGCGTGATATCTTGCAAAGCATCTATGAGCAAACTGGTGAATCTGACAAAACCTTTTACGGTCTTTGCGGAACACAGGTTAAGAAAACCATCAGTAACTTCTCATTGTTCACACCTCGTACCAACAACCTTGTTGTATCGAACCGTGACACTTACGAAGGTCGCTTGAGTGCTGCCGTTGATATCATTGAATCTGACTTTGGTACAATCACATTAAACCTCTCCAGTTTCCTTGAACAGGATGCCAGAGATGCAAATGGTGATTACGATGCCAGCGTTGGACAGAAAACATTATTCATCTTGAATATGGCCCAGCTTGAAGCTTGCTATGCAGAAGAAACTTCTGTTCGTGAGTTGCCAGACTTAGGTGGAGGCCCACGCTCAATCATTGAGTCCGTGTTCTCCTTGAAATCCTATTCTGGTGGATTGGATCACGGTAAGTACACTCTTTCTTAAAGAGTAGTTTCATTCGGTTGTAGTTAGCTATGTTCACTCTCGATAATTTGGTTATAGGTAAGGAGAACTATACGGATGCAGTCCGTCTAGAGATCCTATCTGATATCGAGGGTGAACTAGCTAAAGCCGAAGAAGAACAAATTAAATTAATGGAGGCCGAGAAAAGGGTCTCTGGTGGAGTAAGAAAAAACCTACCGTTTGGCAGATTAAGATTCAAAGTATGCCAAGAAGTTTATCATTTCTGGGGACTCAAGTTAGGGTATGAATGCTGGAAAGATAATACCTTCAAGAATGATATGGAGAGACGGTGGGGCGAATTAATTACGATCAAGTCGCAAACTGACAAGGTGGTAGCTTAACATGCGAACAATCCCATACTCCCAACTTGAACGGGGATTGGCCGCAATTGCAGGGATTGATACCGAGAATCTCCTTGCACATGAAAAGGCCCAGTTCGCAGAATATATAAATGATGCGACAAAATATGTTTGGGATTACTACCCTTGGCCAGAATCCGTAAGGGTCGAAGAAAGGTACTTTCGTCCAGAATACGCAAGGACTACAGGATTCTTTACAGTAGACACACAAAACCAATACTACCCACTTTCGGAAGGCAATAATACAGTAACTGTTTTGGGGAGGGATGTAACTGAAGACTGGCAAAATGGCACACTAAGAATCCCATTAAGCGAGTACCAAAGACTGGAGGTAAAACAAACCTACAGAGAAAGAAGATCATCTCCAGTAACTAAAATTTTAGCACTAGGCAGAGACTCATTCATTTCGGAGTTAACTGTATATCGTAGTGGAGATGAAGTTTTTCATAATGGAAATTATTATCGCAAGTGGGCAGATGACTCACAGTTGACGATGAATAAATGGGATGACGATTCCCTCGAAGACCCATTATGGAACACTAGTGCAGAATGGATTATAAATGATTCTATTGATGACTATACTGTTTGGCACAAGATCGGTGATGATTTTGAGGCAGAGAAGTGGGAGTCTAATAAATTTTATTTTGCAGGTGCATTGGTTGAAAGGGATGGGAAGTTTTTTCTTTGCCATAGAAATCGAGTTCCTACCGATCTGGAATACGCATCGTATGATAATAAGCCTCCCAAGTGGGCTTATGCAGTAAGCTTGGAAATGGGTGGGATTTCACTGGAAAATGCATTGCACTGGTATGCAGTAGAACCTGCCTTTGATCGATACATCGCTTATGACCAAGAAGGAGAGGAAGTCATTGGAACAACTTTATCTACGCATCTAGAAGACCCAAGGTACAGTTCTTCAACCCCACTGAACTGGAAGGAAGGCAGAGAAGGAATTTATATTGAGATTCCGCATGAGACAAACAAAGTCTGGGTAAGATTTAGAGAGGAAGCACCTGTATATTCTGGAGACACGCCAGATGCACCAGTGCTAAATTATTTAGCATCAGCAATTAAAGCTTACGCATATAAATCGTTTCTGATAAGTGATGGCCAGAACGAGAAATCCGTTTTGCAAGAGCAATTTGGATTAGACCTTCTTGTTCGTGAGGTGGATAAATTGACTTACCAACAGTACAAAGGTGGCAGTGTAATGGTGGCATGATTATCTTAAACGATAGTTTTCGCAGGGTAAATGCAATTGGTGGAAGAGTTGGTGGTGTTCACGAACTGTACCCAGATGCAGGAAGGTTAGTTAAGGTAGGCGATTTCAATTCTGAGTTAAACTTTATATCCAAAACACTTGATCCGATTGTTGGACTTGGCGTAATTAGGAGTGCCGTAAATGATATTGGTAATGGGCAGGCAGGAGGTTGGTTAGACTTAGAGTATGACTGGGAAAGTGGAATAAGTAAGTGGGAAGTTAAAAGCATCAATATAACTATTGAGGTTGAGTCTAAGTCCCAATTTGTAAGGCAACCCAATATACTATTTGATATAGAAAGTTCAGTCACTGGGTATCGTGAAATATTCGGATTTAGTGACACAAATATATCCATATCATCCCAGTTAGCTTATGAAATATTTAATAATTGGGTCACTGCTGACGAGAAATGGGATGAGTTAAATGCAGAAATAAAGTGGATGCTCTTTCCACCACAGACACTAACGAGTTCTGTAAGTTCTTTAATTAGTGTCTATAGTTCGTCTTCCTTTTTTAAAGACCAATTAATAAAAAGGACTGCAAGCTTTTTGCTTGAGGTAAACTCACTTCCAGTAACTACACAAATTGATGCCTTTGGAGATTGGGCAAACACTGTAAATGAATGGCAGGACTTGGGTGGGACACTCTGGGAAGTTTATACTTCTCAAACTCACACAGACACCACTAGTGCCACAATTATCGTATCATCAAACTCCAGTTTTCTTATAGATAAATTAATTAAGAGAACTGCAAATATTGCGATTGGATTAAATTCAAATTCTACATTTTTTATTGATAAAATAATCTCAAGTGGTGCAAATGCTAGTTTAGGAATAACCGCAACAGTGACACCACAAGTTATTAGTTTTGGGTCATGGGCATTAACTAATACCAACTGGGAAAGTACAAATAATATCTGGGAGATTTATTCCAGTGACATTGATATTGATACCGCAAGCTCAAGTATCTCGATTTCTACAATAGCAAGGGGATACATTGACACAATTTATTCACGCACTGCGTCTGCAAATATTACAGTAAGCGCATCATCTTCATCTGATTCAGATACAATTTTTACAAGGTCTGGAGTTACATCAATTTCTATTGGTGCGACTGCAACCAAAACAATCATCTTAGGTTGGGGGACTTCAACAGTTCTCTGGTCTAATTACACAACAAACTGGGAGGCAAATTAATATGGCCACATTACAAGGAAGAGCGATTAAAGACACTTACAAGGACTTACTCCAAGTAAGTAACGGCAATAACGGAGTTGATGCGACAATACGCACAATAGAGGATGGTGAGGGTACTGCATCCGCACTTCAGATAGCAACTGGGGGAGTCAATGTTAATGGAGACATCGATTTAACTGGCAAATTTGATAACAATTACGAGCGGCAACCAGAGGCAAATGATACTACTCATATGATCACTCAATTTGGTGCAAAGCAAGCCACTACAAAAACTGGGCCAAATGGTTACACTATTGCAGAACCTACTGATATCGGTGGGTCAGAATTTCAGTTTAATGCTACACCAGATGCAAATAATGTATCTTCACTTTGCATGAGAGGCAATGGTAGTACCGCGCACATTTTAATTTCTGAAAGCAATAATCCAGATTGTCTTGAAACTGGTATAGTGTTTAGGAATGTAACCAGTGATAACACTTATTCCAGAGGTGTTAACTCAATGTTGCAAGCCCCACACAAAAGGTGGGCGCATCAATTTGTAGCAGGAGGTTACTCTGGAACTCTCGTGGGTAATGCCCCAACAAAGCAAGATACTGGAAGTTTCTTTGCCCCTGCTTTAAATGTCGGTCAAACAGACTGGGAAGATGTCACAAAAACAATCCGTGGAAGTGACCTTGGTTTACCTTCAATTAAGTGGAAAAACATCTATGCAGAAAACACTACCATCTCCACTTCTGATGCTAATCTTAAAACTGATATATCAGAATTAAGCGAAGCAGAGAAAAGAGTAGCTACTGCATTAAAAGGACTTGTTAAAAAGTTTAAGTTCAAAAATGCGGTAGCAGTTAAAGGCGAAGATGCGAGAATCCATGTTGGTTTAATCGCACAGGAAGTTCAAGATGCATTTAGTGCAGAAGGACTCGATGCTACTGACTACTCATTATTCTGCGTTTCAAAGTGGTACGAGTATCAAGATGATTCTCTTGAAGTTCCTTCAACTGTTGTATCTCAGACACCAGTCGAGGGGAGAGATTGCGTAGAGAAAATTCAACTTGGTATCCGTTACGAAGAAGTTCTTGGTTTCATCATTTCAGCAATCTAATTCGGAGAAAAATTAATTATGGCACAAGCAACTAATTATCTGGAAAATAAATTCCTTACTGGCCTTCTTGGAGGCTCAAATGTCACATTCAGTTCTAAACCCTATATTGCTTTAATGAAGTCAGCACCTAGTGACTCATCAGCAGGTACAGAGGCAACTGGAACAAACTACTCAAGAGTTCAAGTGGGTGGAACAAACCAAGGAAATTTTTCCGTTGGTTCTACTGGTTCTGCTTCTAATTCTGGCGAGTTTATTTTTGCTGATGCAGGAAGTGCGTGGGGTACTGTTACCCACATTGCATTGTATGATTCTGCTACTGGTGGAAATCAACTTTTGTACGCAACTCTTAATTCTTCAGCAACGATTAATTCTGGTGATATTTTCAAAATCCCTGCAAACGGATTTACTATCACAATGGATTAATTTGTTTTTTCATAATCATATTATTGTTTACCCACCCCTCTTTCGAGGGGGGTGGGATTTTTAATCATGTCCGAAGGAATCTCAGAAAATTCTAATTTAAAAACTAACACTGGTTTTGCTTTAAAGCTAATCGGTGGTGTTATTTTCTGCGTGTACTCTGGGGCCATGATCATGGCATCTATTAATGCACTAGAGTTGGACTTAGAGCGGATCAAGCATGAGGTTGAATTAAATAGCGAGTTCAGAATAAAGTGGCCGCGCGAGGGAGAACTACCTGCGGATGTTATGCAAAACCTTAATATTGAACTGATCAATAAAAGGTTAGTTAAATACGAAAACCTTATTGATGAAATGCGATACGGAGGGGCGAGGTGAAATGGGTGAAATCCTTGTTATGTTTCTTACAGGTGGAGGTTCGACTGCAATGGGTGCGATTCTTAAAGGCGTTTTTGGTATGGTGTTTGAAGCTAGGAAGCAGAAGCATGACTTGGAACTTGCGAGGGAAAGTAGAGCGAATGATAATTTCCTTAGATTACAAGAGTGCCTCGCTAAAAATCCTGCTTCAGAGTCTACTAGTCGTGTGCGTAAATCACTGGCATTTTTGGGTGTTAGTTCCTTGTGTGCTTCTATCCTCATGTGTACAATTTTTCCCAACTCGCCACTGGTCACATTGTCCAACGCAAACGGGGAAGGAACAACCGAAATTCTCTTCGGACTTATCAGTTGGCAAGCAACCCAAGAACCGATCACGATCTCTACTGGACACATCTCCCTTATGGGAAACCTCACCATCCTTCCCTGTATTTTGGGATTCTATTTCGGCCCCAGCCCAAGACGATGAATGATTTAAATTCAACCATAATGCTAGGTGCAAGTGGAACAGGCACTACGATTATTTTAAATGAATTAGTGAACCCAATTCTGGCAACTATAACAGGAGTGCTTACCATCCTTATGTTATCGCAAAAACTTTATGCCAACTACAAGGCAATGAAAGCCAAAGATTAGATGCCTCGATTCCGTTCATATGGTCAACTTGATGATCCATTTACTGAGGATGGAGACCCTGCGTTTATGGGCCTTGATCAATTTAGTGAACCAAGTCTTCTTGGTGCAGGTTTCCTACAGGAAGCTGAGAATATAAGAATTGAACAAGGACAAATAATATCTAGAGGTGGGTTGGAAAAAATCCACTCAACTAAAGATGGAAAGGCACTAGTTAAATTTCAAGACCCTATTTCCGTAACAGAAGAAATGCTTCTTGTTAGTAACGATAAAGTTATCGGATTAATCGGTAAGTTAATAAATGATTTTTACGAAGAATCATTAGGTAACTGGGATGAGTCTAGTCTTTATTTTACTGGCCGAACAGTAGATCAAACACTTGAAGTTTCTTACAAGACCTATGAGGAAGTAATTGCCATCCAGAGTTTTGATAAAGTTTTATTATTCTCCGCACTTAGTAGACCAAAAGAGTGGGATGGAAGAACCTCTGGAATAGATTGGGACACTGGTTTATGGTGGGATTCAGAACTTAACTGGTTAAATGATCAAGAGGTTACCTTGCCAACAGTTTTTGATGTATCAGAAGTTCCATCAAATGGAATAGCTCAAGCATTCGCTTGCCCTAATACACCGTTCGCAACTTACTTTGCCAACAGGTTAGTAGTTCCTTACTACGAGGATTCTCCCACCACTGTAGCATTCTCTGATATATTCGATAACAATAGTTTCATGTTGGAGAATACATTTTTCTGCAACAAGGGAAGTAGTGATCAAACCATAGGGTTTGCTAGTTTCATGGAGAACCAAATTTTGGTTCTAAATAAGGAAAGTATTTTTCTTATAAATAATGTTCATGCACTTGGGCAGAACTCTGCCAGCTATGAGATTACTAGACAGTACGGAGTCGCAGGAACTAAGTCATTTGCACAGAACGGAAGCTACCTTTATTTCATCTCATCTGAAGGGGATATCCAAGTCTTAGTCCCTTCTTCAGACCCAGCTAAAGGCATGGGGATTGCAATTTCAAAAGTAACATTGGATCAAGTAGCACTTAGTAGACCTATTACTCCATTAATTAATCGAGTGAATGTTCGTGAACTCAAAAGATCGATTGCTTTCTACCATCGAAACAGAGTGTATTTTGCGTTACCCATAGATGGGTCAATTTACCCAAATGTAATTTGCGTTTACAACAGTCTTCGATCCCAATGGGAGTCTATCGATACATTTGGTAATGATATAAGAATCTTAGATATTAACTCGTTGAATGATGAACTTTTTATTCTTACGCAAGATGGAGTTTATAAGTACGAGGTCGGAAATAGTGATGATGGTGAACCAATCAATACAGTCGCTCGCACAAGGGATTACATTATGCAGACGAGGGACATCAAGAAATTCATTAGAGGTTCATTAAGCTATGCAACCGATGAGTCCACAGACATTGAAATTAATGCTATTACTAAATCTCCAGACTCTACTACTTTATCAAAAGTAATACAGAGTGCTGAAAGCAGGGATGACTACACTCGATTCAATGTAAGGCAGAGAGGTTACTCTGCATCCGTAAGAGTGATTAGTAAGGGTGGATCAACTAAACTAAAATCAGTGTCACTGGAGAGCATTGTGGGTACAGGTAGGAGGTCAGCAACTTATGCCAACTAAAGCCCAAGTAGCCTCCAAGACTCCAGTGGTCGGAGTTGAGTTTGACCCATCTAGTTTTCAAGTAGCGATAACTCCAGAAGTCACCCTACCAGACGAACTAGAATCCTTAAAGGTAGGTAGTGCGGTTATAGGCAACCTAGAGATCACAGGAGAAGTCAAGGGACTCCCAGAGACTCCAGACCCAATTGTCACACTTAATGACCTCTCGGATGTCTCTACGGATGATTTAGTGGATGGTGCAGGGTTGCAATATGATGCCACTGAAAATCAGTGGTTAGCTAGGCTTACTAGTACACCAAATAATTTTACAATAAATGATTTAACAGATGTTGAATCAGTTAATCCTTCGGACTTCTCAATCCTGCAATATAGTGCAATTAATAATCGTTGGGAGTCTGTAGCTAATACAGACTTCGTAGATGCAGTGATCGATGGAGGTGAAGCAGACTCAGAATCAGACTATGTGGATGCATTTGACTTGGATGGGGGGAACGCATGAGTGTCCGCAGGATAAAGCTACGCAGGGATACTGCATTTAATTGGAGTCAAATTAATCCAGCCCTCCAAGAAGGTGAAATAGGAATTGTACTCAATGCACAGGACGGCACTGGTGGAGGTGGGCGATTAAAGTGTGGCGATGGTTTCACATCGTGGAATAACCTACCCTATGTTGACGATGCAGGACTCGATGCGATTCGAGAAGAGTACGGAGACGAAGCAACTTTTGAATTGGGATTACAAACAACCTTAACTTAACAAAATAAAAAAAATGCCAGCAACAGACATACTAGGAAAAATCGGTGAGAAAGTAGGAACAGAGATCAATGGTCTCTCCACTGACATCGCTACTAACACTGCAAACATCGCAACCAATGCCAGCAACATTTCCACGAACGCAAGTGGTATTGCTACCAATGTAGCGGACATCGCAACGAACGCAGGAAACATTTCAACGAACGCAGGAAATATCGCCACCAACGCAAGTGGCATTTCCACTAATGCAAGTGCGATTAGTCAGAACACTTCTGACATCTCGACAAACGCATCTGGCATAGCAAGTAACCTAAGTGCAATCCAGTCAAACGATACTGACATTACCGCACTCCAGACCAAGACAGGATCACTTGCGACTGATGGAAATAGTGCTACATTTAGTGGGAATCTAGGTGCGGCCAATCTTATACTTTCTGGCAACCTTACAGTCAATGGAACACAGACTGTCATTAATACTACCACGCTTGAAATCGAAGATAATATCATCGAGGTCAACCTTACTGCTTCCGATGGATCGGAGACTGCACAGACTGGTGGTATTCAAGTCAATCGTGGTTCTGGTCTAGATAAAGCACAGATCATCTGGAACGACACCAATGATGAGTTTCATCTTTTAAAAGGAACAAATGATGCAAACCTTGATTGTGCAAATATAGATGCTGAAGAATTAAAAGTTCCAACTGGTGCTGACATTTTAATTAATAATGTTCAGCTAGGAAACTACGCATCATTTGAGACTGAGTTCTTAGCGAATCTATAATGTCGATCCTCGGACAGATTGGGGCAAAGGTCGGACAGGAGTTTTCCTCTCGTCTGCAAGGTCTGTCTGGGGCAGATGATTATTCGGAAATTGGATATGATGCTAACGGCAATGTATCCACAGTAACCACATACACTGATTCAACCAAAGCAACCTTGGTTAAGACTAAGACACTCTCCTACACTTCTGGATCACTAACTGGCATAGTGGTCACTGATTCTGGGGGAAATACAGTCTTAACTCAGACCCTTGCTTACGATGCAACCAGTGGAGATTTAGATTCAATAGAAAAGGATTACGCATGAGTTGGAGTTATTTACCATCCACAAACTCCGCAGGGAACAGAAATGCTTTACAGTTGGATGCAGGAACTACTGAAAATGATCTTAGTGGGTTAATAGGCATGACAGGTGTAACTCATTACATAAATGAGAATCATATAAATGTTTACGAAATTGCACCTACAGTAAAAATAATTATCAAAGGCACATTGTATCACGATCCAGATACTGAGATACTTATTCTTCGCCATACAAATGCAGGACTAGCAAATAATACCGCAACTAATGCCATGAACATTTCTGGCACTAATGCAAGTCCTGCTTTCTACTACTACGGAACTACTAGAACCAATGCAACTAGAGGTACATCTACTAATTCTAAAAGCACAGGTTTAATCTTTGCAGGAGCTAGGATTTCTAACTGGCATCCAAGTGATGCTTGTATGGGAGGTGGAGGTGGAGGTTCTACTTTCGTTGGTCGTGGCGGTGTAATTCTTACAGGTAGACCTTGCACTGGTTCTATGACCCTAGATGTCATTGGCACTACTTGGCGAGGCACTACATCTTCACTTGAGTGGCGTAATCCATTTGGCAATAGCAACGGATCGTTTGATGGTACATTTGATGGTGTCGCAGTTTTACTCCCTGCGTTTAATGCGACATTTAATTTTGCGAACTCGTCTATAGGCGAGGTCATCAACCAAGGTGTAATTTCATATCACACTTTACGAGAATTTGATGTTTCTCAAAATATTTATGATTACGATATTGGTTCAGATGGGCAGAATAATCAATGCCATCGTGAGTACGAAGTTATAAATTCTGCGACTGGAAGCGATATCGTTAAAATGTGGAGAAATACAAGAGGGTCAACTGGGCAAAGAGGTGTAGTTGTTACAAAAAAAGAAGTTTCACTTAATATTAAAGATGCAAGCGGAACTGCAATCGAAGGAGTAAAATTATACCTTGAGGATAACCCATCCGCATACGCAAAAAATGCAACATTTATTAAGAGTAAGGCGTTTGATACTGTCAATGGATACACTGCATCTGGAGACTCGCCAATTACGAGAGGAGTTGTAAATGCGAATGGTGACATGGTTTATGATTATAGCACCTCAGAGGTTTACAATAAAACTACAGATGCTATTGGTAATATAGCTAAATTTGAAATTCTGACTGGAGTGCAAGTCCACGAGTACACCACTAATGACTCTGATGGTGCGACTGCATATGGAATACATTTTTCTGGTGGAAGATGGAGGCTGAGTAGTTCTGATAATACACAACCATCTTACTCTGATTGGGACACTGCTAACTTTGGGGGGTTTTATCGTGTAGATAGAAGGTCGAATTCAAATACCAATGCTGATGATTTCACATTTAAATTTTGTTCATATGGACACTCGTTATCCACTTCAACGCAGGCACTCAAGGGTCTTGGGGAACTAGGAGTGGATTGGGTTTTGTTTGACGATGCATTGATTACTGACCCAAGGGCAACCACCGATGCTTACAGTGAAATTGATACACCTCAAAAGTTCTACAATAAAGCAAAAGCATTTTTGGTAGATGGTTATGCAGGTGAAACACAAACCATAGTGACCAGAGATGGAAACACAATCGATGCCAGAGGTTACAATGTAGTAGTGGACGATCAAGCCATTGATGTCTTCGCATTTAATGGCACTACAATCACCATCAAGGCATCTAGTTTTGTCGGAAATATCCAGACCACTGGAACGATTACTCTTTCAAATAACGCAGAAGTTATCGGTTCTTATGGTTCAAACACAGTGCTTCCGTGGGAGGTCACAAATGTTGAGGCAACTGCAACCCTGCAAATTTACAACATCACAAAAGATTCGGAGGTAGAAAATCTTGTAGTTGCTGGAACGGCAGGGAATAAGGTGACATCCTCTGGGACATACACAGGGCAGGAAGTGAGCGTGGGTGACAACATCCGACTGAGAATCACTTGCCAAGCAGGAACAAATGCATTCTTGCCCTACGAGGCATTTGGTATCGCAACAAGCGTAGGGATTAGTTTTGAGGCAGACCAACAGGCAGATGCAATCTACAACGACAACGGAATTAATGCAGATAATCTAACGACACTATCCGCAGATTATCCGAATGTAGAAATTGACATTTCTGATGGGGATGGGATTGCAGATGCCAGAGAGTTCTACGCATTTTATGTGAAGCAAGCAACTACCGCAACTGGCATCGAACAATGGTTTGGTGCAATCGATGCAATTGACCACATGAACTATCGAGTCAATACATCAGTTGCAGATATTAAATTACAGAACACTGGTAGCATTCCACTGGTAATTTCTGGTGCTAGAATATTCCGTGATAATGGAACAAGTATTCTTCATGCAAATGTCGGAGACCAACCAATGACACAGGACAATGGTGAGTTAATCCAGTACATAAAAGGACAAGTGGATGAGTCTCTGGAGACTAATCTTCCACCTGCGGTAGCAAGTGCAATCAATAGTAATACAACCATCAGTGGTATCGATAAAAACTCTAAACTTATTCCTGCCTTGTTATGACAATTCTAAGAGAAGTAGAAAGACTTTACACTGACCTTGGGCAAGATATGTGCAAGGACATTGCCGTGTACATGGAACACGAGTATGTAGTTAAAACTCCAAGGTCATTAATCATGGGTAAACCAGTCAGAACTGACGGAGGTGACCCTAATGCCCAATGGAATGTTACCGCACCAGATGCTTGGTTTGTTCGCACTGCGGTAGGAGAAGATCATATTTCACATTTTATCAACTGTATGCCTTATCCATTGCCATTCATTGGTTGGATGAGGGAACTTAAAAATAAACCAGTCAAGTGGTTCAAACTTGAACAAATACTTAGGAGGGCAAACTAATGGGAGGAGGCGATCCAGCACCAGTCGAGACCAACAATTACAACGACACAATGCGTGATGCTTTAAACGCACAAATTGATCTTGCACCCAAGCTTTTTGCATCTGAATCAAATAATGATTTTGGTAGACCAGCTTATGCACGACTTAATCAGAAGTTAGTCGAGGAGGGATTACTGGGAAGTGAAATAACTGTTGATGAAGGAGGATATGTCCAGCGTTTTCAAGCAGGGTTAACTCCAGAAGGTGGTAGGGAGATTTCTACTGACGAGCAGAGGTTCTCGCAGTACCTGCAAGACAACCCAGATGTACAACGAGTTATCACAAGTGGAAGAGACCCAGATGGATCAACTGCATACTGGACTCAAGGCAAGCAAGCATGGGAAGCAGGTAGGGAACACTACCGAAAATTCGGTCAAGGTGAGGGTAGGAAGGTCATGGATTTTGGAATCTATGATAAGTCTGGAAGCAAAGTAGATGGTGCGTACAAAAAAGAATTTGTCGGAGGGGGAGCAGGGACTCGCAGGACTGGTGGAGCAGTATCATTACTCGCAGGGGATCAATACTCTGACTTTTCTGATGGCACTACTAGGCGAGCAGGATTTGGCGAGGATGGAAACTTTATGGGTACAATGGCGCTTGAGCAGGATATGCTTGAGCGAGTTAAGGATCGTAATGCAAGAACAGAGATTGGTTTGGTTAATAAATACGGAGGTCAGTTAACAGATGCTTATCGTGCGCAAGGAGGCATCCGAGAATCATTAGATGCATACAATAAATTAGCAGAGCAAGGCACAGATCATGGAGGTCTACGAACCCAGATGATCGGCATGGCACAGGAAGAACTTGCACTGGGTGGGTCACTCTCAGATCGAGAGAAACGAAACATCGAGCAAGCCTCTCGATCTGCAATGGGAGCAAGAGGTAGGGGCAGAGATTTTTCTGCGGTAGTCGATGAAGTGGCTAATAATGATATGTACTCTCGCCAAAGACTCAATGAGCGTAAACAGTTTGCTGGTCAAGTGATTGGTATGGCAGACCAAGGCAGACAGATGGATCAAGCATTTGCGGCCCAGCGAGTCGGGCTGGAGCAAGCCACATCCGCAGACCCATTCCTAGCACTTACAGGACGAGCATCTGGTGCATCAGTAGGTGCAGGACAAAATCTCTATGGCAATGCGGCCGCAGGAATTAATGCTGGGCCATCATTATTTAACCCAGCCCAAGGAGCAGAGTTCATGGCAAATCAATCGGCAATGGTTAATAGTTATAACTCTGCAATCTATGGTGCTGACCAAGCTAAGGCTGGTGCAATCATCGGAGGTGCATTAGGGGGCATAGGTAGTCTAGCAGGAGGGTTCGCAAGTCGAGGACAATAATTATGTCACAGTCACCATTTTATTCACCAATTAGAGTTAACCAATCTGACTTCTCTCCAATCACCAGAGGAGCAGAATCCTACGGTCGATCAGTCGGAGCAGGATTAGAAAAGCTAGGAGATGCAGTCGGTAAGGTTGCAAGTTCCTACTTCGAGAAAAAGAAGTTGGATAAATTCTCAGAGGACTTCGTTAAGTCAGATGAGGCAGTGGCATTGTGGAGGAAGAAAGGATTAAATCCATTCGACTTACAGGAAGCTAGGGATGATCCTAAGAAGGCCCATAAGATGATGGGTGACATTGTTGATCAAGCAGGTGGAGTTAAAGAGTTTCAGAATAAGCTTATAGAGAGTAATAAGTTCGAGATGCTAAAGGAGCAGCATTCGATCTCAATGAAACTTAGTCAGACTAAAGCAGAGGAAGCTGAAATGGCCCTTAATGCATTAAAGATTGAGAAGAATGACGAGGAAGCTAGGAAGCTTTTATTTGCTCAAGCATTTACTAGAGACGAGGAGACAGGTGAGATAAAGTTTGATATCGATAACCTTGAACCGTCTGAGGAAAATAGACATGTGCTTCCAAGTGTATATAAGCAGTTTAAAGAAATGAATCTGCTGGGTAATTTTAATTATTCAAAGTGGAAAACAAATTTAATTAGAAGTGGTGCTTGGGATGCATCTGACCAGCAAGGAATGTCTGCCTTACTTGACCAATCAATGGGTGCATACCCAGATATTGGTGGGGAGGACATGCGTAGATATAAGCAGAATCTAACAGGTGACACTCATAAGCCAGATGTCATAATGAAGTCTGCTAATGAATGGTGGAATCAAGATCCAAGTGCAAAAGTTTGGATGGAGTCGGAAGAGACAAACAGTAAGATTAATACTGGTTTAAATAATGCATTGGCTCAAGGCCCAGACGGACAGTATGTAGTAAAAAATGCATCAACCGCAGGTTTTGTTATTCGTCAGTTTGCAAGGCTTGCTAATGGTGTTGGTGTGATGACCAATGAGGATGTTGATGCAGTTAAGGGTGCATCTGATGCCCAGAGTTCATGGGACAGATTGAAGACTCGTTTCTTCGGTGATGAATTACAATCAAGGCAAGCAACGGCAGAGGATGTTAAAAACGGATGGGCCGAGAAAGAGGGTGAAATGATTAATGTCCGACTAGGTGCTAGGGCCACTGCACAGGATCTACTTATGATTCAAGATGCCACAAAAGCATTCATGGAGGTGAATCAAAGAAAATTACAAGGGCGAGGAGTTGAGCTACAGAAGTACCTAGAAAGTTCTTATACTGGAGTACCAAAGGAAAGGCTTTTGCAGCTTAGTCCATTTAGTGAGTACTGGCATAGGTCGCACAAAATGGATTTCTCTGACTTACAGGTTAAAAAGATATCTAGGATGATTGCATTAAAAGGGCAGGATGCCACAGTCGCTGCACTCAGAAAGTCAAATCCAGATGCGACAGACCGACAACTTTCCAAGCTTATAAATTTGGGGAGTATTTATGAGGAACCACCTAGCACTGGGGATAATGTAAACCTACGAGGTACGAACACAGAGAGTCCACCTAGTCCAGATCAAACCATTGGGACTCCGCAGGAAATTGATAATTCATCGAGGCCAGATATGTCTGCAACAGATGGAGTTGGAGTAGGTGATGTAGTTGAGTTTGCAGCAGGTACCACAGGTGGGATGAAGGGCTTGAAGTTACTTGATTACATGAAGGACAGTGCCGCTAGAGGTAATATGCTAGAGGCAATGAATGAGCCACATACAAGGTTTAAGCAGGCAATAAAAGCATTTCGTAATGCACCAATATCTAAGGTTAAAGAATTTGCCAAGGAGATGGATGTTGATCCTAGTGCTATTAAAAGAAAGCTTGGTAAGGGTGCTGACCTAAGATTACGGGAAACATTAGAAAAGAAATTTAAAGCAAAAATCCAAGAAAAAGTTTCCGCAAGTGTAGCTAAAAAAGGATTGGGCAAAAAAGCCATTGGGCTTATAATGAGAGCAGCATTCTCTGGTGGTGTAGGGGTTGCGGCTGCGGCTTTTGATATCATTGATATTTTTGAAACAAAGAATGAAGTGGCACGGGAAGAGTTAAATAAAATGCTTAGTCAGCACAAGAAAGGATCAAGGGAAAGAAAATTAATTCAAGATATGTTAAATACGATGAATTATGAATCTGGAGACTTTAAAAAATTCCAGAATGACAACCCACAGATGCAGCAAATGGGCAGAGGGAACAAAAGACAGTACGAACTTTACAGGGCAACAACAGAAGGAATCTGATGGCAGAACTAAAGCTCAACTCTTTCTTTGACGAAGCAGATGTCGAGGAACAAAATGAATTGGTAATACCAGATGAATCTGATGTTCCTTATCTGACAAGGGCCGAGTCGGATGCTGAGTATGATCGCAATAAGAACCGTACTGCATTTCAATCTGCTGCTGCATTTGTAGATGGATTTGATTTTACTGGTTATGCTAAAGAAACTTGGTTACCTGCATTGACTAATGAATCTATTTTAAAAGGTTTAATTAGTGGCGATAAGAGTGCCTACAAGGCAGTAGGTAGAGCAGCAGAACTTGGGACTAGGGATCTTGGTAGGTTGGGCAAGATGATCATCGAGAAGTCATTGGAATCTGATGACCTTACCGAAGATCAGAAGAAGGCGAATCATCATGCTAGGCAAAATGAAATGCTTACTTATCAGTACGCTGCTAGACCAGCGTTCATAGAGCAAGCAGCAGACGGCAAGTACAAAGAAGATATTAATGCACTAGCAGATGTCCTTGATGTCACAGTTGCATTGCCATCAGCAGGTATATTTGTAAAAGGATACACAAGTGCTATAAGAAAAGGTATTAAGGGGGCAGCAAAGGCTGCTATTCCAGTAACCAAAGGAATGACCAAAGCTGCGGATATTGCAAATAAGGTGTTTAAGATTCCAGAAAAAGTTGCTGGTTCTAATGTAATGACATTTGCTAATGCAATTGGTGCAAGTGCATGGGCATTGGGTGATAGTGCTAATCTACTGGTAGGTACTGCGGCATTTACCGTTGGTAAGATGGCATCCAATTTCGCTACCAAGGCAGGAAGAAACTTAGCCGAAGTGCAAAAAGTTTTTTCAAAACCTAGTTCACATGAGAGGTTTTTATTTCGTTTATCTACTAGTCCAGATGTAAGTCCAAAAATCAGAAAGCTTGCAACTAGGGCGATAAAGATGCATGGCACAAAAATGTATGATGTTGCATTTGATGCCTTGGTCGCAGGAACATCAGCAGGTGCTTTGCAAGTAGCACTACAGTATGCATCTGGGGCATCTGATGAGCAGGCAGGCAATGCATTTAGTACTGGTATGGCAATGGGTGGGCCTATGGGTGCAGCGTTTGGCCCAAGGGGTTCTGGTAAGAATACTGCATCCACGGCAGGTGGTAAATTAACTGCTAGATCGCAGAAGAGTATACAGGAGTATATGGCCAGAAAGAACTCTAACTATGCAGCTAAAGACATTGCTGAGTTAGCAAGTGTAAGTCCAGATAGTGCGGTTAATCTTGCAACTATAGATGCACTGGCCCCCATTGAAGGACTGAGGGTTCAGATACTAGACATGAATGAACTTGCTGATCATTTATCTAAGGAGACAGGTACCAAGATAAGTAAAGATGAAGTGCCTCAAGCTCATTACGATAGGGACATGGGTGTAATGATTTTGAATGCAGATGACATGGTTGCATCTGTCCAAGAAGCCACACATATATTTTCCCATGAATTGGGTCATCACTTTATGAAGCAAAGACTGGGACTAGATATATCTACTCGCAGGCAAGTGCTTGAAAGTTTTGAGGATCCAGAAGGTAAGGAATTTCATTTCTTAAATGATAAGGGTAATCGCATAGAAACAATCCAACCGATTAAATTAAATGCCGAGGCTCAAGCATTTGCACAGGCATACTCTGATCGAGTAAGGAAGACTAGTCCCCAGCTTGCTGACAGAATATTAAAAGATGCATCCGTATTAGCCGAGGAGTTAGGTGCTGATATGTTTGCCACTGCATTCGGAGACAATCCAAATGCATTTGAGATGTTCCAGCCAGAGTTTCGTGCTACCATTCTTGGCGGCATGAGAACTGCACTTAGTAAGTTTGGTTTAGTGGATCCCAAAAGCGGAGCAGCTAATGCAATAATGCCAGATCTAAAGGTACCAAAAGCATTGAAGAACATGTACAAAAATTACATGGAGGAATCAAGGAACCTGCAAGCAGAACGGGCAGATGCAGTAGACACAGGCAAGAAGGTCTTTCCTAAAAAAGGAGATACGGCACAGGCATCCTTTCAGAAACAAAAAGGTGGATTAACTTGGGACAAGTTGGCTGGAAATGATTTCTTGCTTAAAGACCAGCAGATGTTTGACGAGTTTGCTGATGTAATGAATAGGGTCACCCAAGATCTGGACAAGAAATATGTTGGGCTGGGCCGAGATGCATCCAATCAAAATATGCATCCAGAGATTAGGGAGTTTATCAAGAAGCACTCCCTGCGGCCAGATAGTGTTGATGCTATACTCAACCTTGCACAAGATTTAATCGACTCAAGAGAGACCGTACAGATAGGACACAGGACAGGTAAGCAAAACGAGTGGTCTGATTATAATCCATACCTCATTTCAGATGTAACTTTATTTGGATTTCAGTTCTCACCCAAGGCACCAAGTAAACGGAAGAACAGAAAGACTGGTGAGACTAAGGTTCAGTACCCTGCCATGAAGGTAATGGCATATAAGAATGAAGTGGTTGAGTCCAACATCATGGCAATGGCCCAAGCTGGGCTATTGAAAGATTACGGTAATGACCCACAGGCATTTGCTAGAGCATTAACAGAACATTCCAAAACTGCATTCCGTAAATACGGGCCAGAGGCACAGATCAACCCAGAGGGTAAAGGAGAAAATGAGTTATTTGCTATGGCATTTGGCTCGACTACTCTCAAGGCAGATTCATTGAAGCAACCAATGAACAAACAGTTCTGGTCAAAGGAAGGTAACGGAATCAAGAATGGTATTAAGTCTTACTATATTGGTGAATTAATTGGTGCAGCCAGAACAGGCACAACAGGATTTGCGGTAGACTATTACAATATGCGTGACAACTTTTTGCCATCAGCATCAAGGGGTACAAACTACGATGCATCGAAGGCAGATATGTTGGAGTCAGCAATTGTAGTTGCGGCAGGGAAATCAAACAAGCGGCCAAGGATTGAAGGACTACAACAAGCAGCAAAAGATCTTAGGGCTGGATTAATCGATCAGTCACAGTACGCAGATTTAGTTGACGAAAACTTACCAGTTGGGCCACTGACTAAACAGGACATTATCCCAGAGACATTAGAAAGAATCTCTGAGGCAATCTCTAGGCAGGGTAATGACAAAAAAATTTCCAAGATCAATCGCAGGGATGATCTGAAGACTGGAGACAAGGCATCTCTGAGGCTGGACATACCCAGCTATGATGGCCCAATGAAAGCATGGGTACCAACTATCTATGTAAATAAGAAAACAGTTTCCCATCAGTCTACGGCCGTAGTTACTAATGCCGCATTTGGTAACCCACATAAGAGTGCTTTGCGAGTAGCTGAAGGTGGGGCTAAAGGCCCGTTTGCAGTCATTGATGGTACCTACAAAAAGATGTCCGAAAAAGCTGCGGCAAACCTAGCTAAACGGGCATTAGAAAATAAGGACGGTACATGGACACAGGTTGGGTTTGATCCAGAGAGACACTCCTATTTCTATGACCGTGGAGACCATAGGATTGCAGTGGAAAGTGCAGACATGGTTGTGCAGGTAGGTCGATCAGTATTTGCCAAGAATGCAAAGAAGGAACTGGCAGGTAAGACTTTTGGTAAGGATGGATTCTTTATGCCTGCAAAGAAGGGAACCACTGACACTAAGGCATTCAAGGATTGGTTTGGTAAATCAAAAGTATTAGATGAAAAAGGTGAACCAAGGGTAGTTTATCATGGAACCAGAAGTGAGTTTAATAAATTTGAAACTCCATCAATGTTTCATATTGATCCACGATATACTGAAAACATAGGAGATCGAACAAATCCAGTTTACCTTAGTATAAAAAATCCTGCTAATTTAAGGGAAATGAATCTTTCGCCAAGTGATCCTAACTTTAGGGACACAGTTAAAGATTTAGAAAGAATGGGTTACGATGGAGCAGAATACAGGAACGAAGTTTTCATTGCATTCAAGCCAACCCAAATTAAGTCTGCCACAGGTAATAAAGGTACATTTGACTCTGGTAATCCAGACATCAGATACATGCCTGCCAAGCAGGGTGACGGTGTAAAACTTCCAGTATTAAAGAAAGGTAGTGGATGGTTATTTCCTAACGGTGGATTCCTTGAGTCCGATTACGCAAGTCACGAACAAGCACTTGCTAGATTCATGGATGAGTTTCCAGAGAGTGACCGATATAAAAATAAAATCGTAAGCAGTAAGGAAAAAACTATGACACTCAAAGGCCTTGATGCTGGCTTAATGCGTGTAAAAAGAGACGGGAAGTTTGTTTACTTTCAAGGCAACTTAACTCCTGCAATGAAGGGCCTTATTGAGCAAGCAGGCATCGAGTATGACTTCACTGCTATGCATGATGGTAGCTCGAAGGGTAGTAGAGAAAATACATCTTTAATATATACACCACCAAGGGGTAACTTCATGCCCCAGAAAAAAGATTGGGAAGGGCCATCATTGCCGCCCAGAAAAATTAAGGCAGCAGCTAGGCAGGACGGAATTCAAGCATCAATAGGTGTGGCTGCATTGCGTGAGCAAACTCTTTCATCACTACCCTTTGCCCAAAGGATGGCCAAGCAGGCATACTTCAAAAGATTTATGTCTCAGAATAAAAAGATCCTTAATCAATTAGGTATGGTAGTTGAGGATTCCTACCAAACAATTGGGGGATGGGAAGACACAGAACTTAACTCTATAGCTAGAGAAAACTCACAAAGAATTAATGTAAAGTTTGAGCGGCCAGAGGATCTGGAAACGGCAGTAGCACTACTTGGTTCCCTTGCTCCAGAAATACAAAACTCCGTAATGACAGTGGAGTATAGCACTAGGGGTAAGCAGCGAGAGTATGTCTTGGATATTGACCCCCAGAAAGCAGAAGAATTGACTTCGCTTGAAACATTAAGTAATTATAATCTTCAAGGAGGATTTACCTATGATACCGAAACAAACAAACTCATATTTGCCACAGACTCAAAGTCAGCAGCCGAAAGCGTTGAACGATTCATCGATGACTACAACGGACGAGGGATCCAAAACGGAACCTTCCGAAAAGCAAAAGTCAACTGGCCGATCTCTAAAGGATATCGACAATCACTTGCTCTCGATAGGATTCACCGACTCTACGGAGGAGATGATTGGAAAAACCTCCATCAACTTGCGGATGAAGCAAGGCAGCGACTAAGCTATAATCCAAAGAAAGCGGCCCAGAAAGTTTTAAGGGGCAAGGCTAAAGCCAAGGCATCCAAGACTCACTACAAGAAAGAGGGGAAGATTATTTCGACACATGACTCATTAATTGTTGAGCCAAATGTCATCGCTAAAGATAAGAATTATGTAACCAAGAAATTGGAGACAATGTCCGAGCGTGGATGGAATCAATTACTTGAAGCAAATTACCTTGCGGATTCACTGCAATCACAGATGGATGATGGTGGAACGGGGCCAGAGAATTGGGCTAAGATTAATACCTTACGCACACAAAAAAGTATTCCGACAGAAATTGCTATACCTCCTGCAACATTACATAGATGGATAACTGAGGAAGGTTCCTTCCAGAAGTTTTTCTCTGATAAAGTAAAAGAGGATCCAGAGTATTTACAGTCAGCATTAGATGGTTTAGCCAGCGTTATGCCTAATCACGATATGGCCAAGCAAGGCAAGATACCTACGATAATGACTGCACTCCATGCAATGTGGGGAGTCATGTCTATATCTGCTGCACCAGTAGCACAGGAATCTGGTTGGATTCAACTGGTCAACGACAAGGATACATTAAATTATTTGTATGATTCCATTGATGGAACATTTGACTTATCACTTGATGACTGGGAGTTGCATGTATCTAAGTTCTTAAAGTCTGTTAAGGATGGAGGAATCATGGCAGATGTTCTAGATAAAGAAGGCAGGCCAGCAATCGGAAAAAATGGCAAGCCAAAGAAGAGGCCGTTTGCAGGTAACTCAGTTACCATGAATGCTAACTCAATGCACAAGGTTCTAAAAGAATTTAACGGCAGGTGGGATCAGTTAAATGGCATTATAAATAACGGTGACCTTACTGGATCTCAGATGAGAGATGAGTTCTTTAAGCAAGGATTTGGAGGTGCTTATCTTGGCAATAAAATTCTATCATTTGTACTTGCTACTGTAGCAAGGGATGACCTTGTTATTATAGACCGTTGGCAATTAATTAACCTTTGGTCGGACTACCTTGATAAGAAATCTGATGGGCGGCCATTTAGATATGAGAAAGACGGCACACCTGTTGAGAAAACTAATTTCTATGACACATATGTGAATTTACTTTCTGGCACAGAAGGTCTGGCGGTATTTAAAAGTATCGAGGTTGCCATGAATAAGTTGATCGAAAAGAACCAACAATTCTTGACTGAACAACTATCTTCACATGGACTGGAACCAAGCATATTTGCATTACACTGGATTACATGGAACATGGTCAAGAAGGAGGCAGTGGGCCACAGTTCACTTGATGTGACACAGAAATACTTACTAGAAAAAAGATATCCAAATGACATACTTCAAAGACAAAAATTCATCGAAGACTTCACAGGCGAAACCAAATCAACGGAAGAGGTTGTCCGCAAAATCGGAGGGGGCAGGGAAAGGTACAAGCACACAGTCGAAAAAGGAAAAAACCCGTACATCCAGATTCAGCGATGAGGATTTAAAGGCACTAGAAAGATTTACGGATTACGCACAAAAATCACCACCCATTGATGGAGGAATTAAATAATGAGCGAAGAAGAAATAATTGAAGAAGAAATAGTTGAAGAGGTTGTAGTCGAGGAGAAATCCGAAGAGCAGCCACAGGCTGGAGGCCGCATGAACATTGCGGTTGTGGGTAATAACCCACTCTCTCGCTAGACCAATTACTTTATGACACAGGCACCTAATCTTTTTTCTTGCTTCTTGCTTATTGTCTCCCTATAAGTAAGGGCATGAGCAACGAAATTATACATCTCTCACACGGTCAGCAAATTGTTGTCCCTTCTTTTAAATACCAAAACAAGATCCAACTTGTTACTCCACGGGGATATGCTCTCCATCATGGGGATTGCCCAGAGGAAGCTGAAGCTAGGGCAACAAAAAATGGTTGGGACTTTCTTGCTTGCTTTAAGCATTGCTCGATTATCACTGCTGACTATGAGGGTAAAGCTGAAGCATTGGAAGCAGAACGCAAAGAATGGGAAGAGGCACAACGCATTGAGCAAGGTGACATAGTCGAATGCGAGGGTCGTAGATATACGGTAAATGTCCTTAGAGAGAATGTCAGTGACCCTGTTAAATTTATTCCAGTAAACTAAGGAGACCCACCACATGAACAACGAAATCAACTTATATAAAACACCTAAAGCACTTAAACTTTTCATTAAGTATTGCAGCGACTTCTACTTCAGTGAAACTGCACCATTTAGGCTAAAAGACTTACGAAAAGGTGATCTTACGAGTGCTTGCAAACTGGTGCAGAGACGAAAGGATTGTGAGTTCCTTGCTGACTCAACAGACCGTGAGAAAGTTAGGGACTTACTTTTTGATTTAGGGTACGAATACGCATAAGGAGACTAACCGAATGAACAACATCACTTACAAAGATTATTACGGATCATTAAGATTAAAGCACCAACTCGTTTATCTTGATGGTAAACTGGTAGGTAAAATACAATGTTTTGGATTTCACGGAGAACACTTTCGTTATTATCCAAAATTAAACTCCAGAAAATATGGCGAAGGTGGAGAGGTGTTTGACTCACTTAGTGATTGCCAGAAAAGTTTAGAATCAGAATAAGGAGACCAACCGAATGAAACTTACATCAGACCAAATCTCAGACATTCCTTATGTCTTATTTATTAACGACAAAGGCCAAGGCTGGACACTCAATCGCCAGTACAAACTACAGTATCACAATATTGGCGGCTGGAAGGGTCTACGCAGGGATGTTATTGAAAAGCTAATCCCTCTTGCCCTTAGATCAGAAAGCAAGGAAAAGGGCTACTGCCTCACTGACCCAGATGCAATACCATCATGGGCAAGGAAAGCATACCGAGTTCGCTCAGAGAATGCATCTTCATTTACTAATAGAGCAGGAGAACTTGAATACTGTATCCGCACTGGATTACCTAGATCACGCTGGGATCGCAGTGGTAATTTCTGGCAAACAGAGTTTACTGCTTACTGGTTTGACCAGTGGGATGAGAAAACCCAGCAGGCATTTTACAACCCACAGTTCGATAAAGGTGTTACATTTCATTTTAAAAAAGCCGCTCATGTTGCTGAAGAAATTAAAGACCGTAAAGCTGAAGTACGGGCAGACATTACCAAGCAATACCGTGAGGAATTTAGAATCCGTAAACCTTGGCTATCTGGTGGGGATTATCGAGTTTTTGTAACCAGTGATTCAAGCAGGGAAGCGGAACAATGCTGCGAGCGTTGGAATGATTGGTACTGGAACAGTGAAAGATTTACCATCAAGGATTTAAAAGATGCCATTGAGCATTTTAGAAGTAGGGCAGAACCAGTCGAGGGTACATATCACTTTGATATTGAAGGCGAGTACCGAGCAGCCAGCAGTTTTGAACAGGCAGAAAATTGCGAATACGAATTGTGGGAAGATAGGTGGCAAGTCGATAAACTTGCTACGCTAGTGGTAAAATAATTTATGACACAAAGAACTTTTATTTAGTGCTTGCTTTCCGTCTCCCAATAAATAAGATTACCAACATGAACAACAAAATTACATATACTGCTAAAAAAATCGAAGCTGGGGTTTATTCCTACAGGGGTTGGAAAATTGAACGCAAAGTTTGGGCACTACCTAAATGCACCGAGTGGTGGGCAGAAAGAGAATCTGACGGTTGCGATGACTGTTACGATACCTTGGCTGATGCGAAGGATGGCATTGATGTTCAAATAGAAGCAGAACTTGAAGAAACTGCATAAGGAGACCAACTACATGAGAACAACATTTAAAGTAACAGACCCTAATTATGAGCCACCTTGCCTAGACTTACTTAGTCATGGTGATAGGCTGGAATTTAACTATGCTCTTAGAGCAGTGAGGGAACATCAGAAAGCAATTGATGAGCGTAAAAAACTCATCAAGGAAGAAGTTTCCATCATCCGAAAAATCGTCAGAAAACTAGAGAAAGGAAACTACAAATGAAAACTATCAATCTCTCAAAGAGACAATGGGAATGGATTTACTGGTTGACTGGCAATCCACAATTCGAGGAAGACTGTCCAGATTGGCCGCAAGATTTAATCGAGAGAATTAGATCATGTGACTTTAATCGCAAATCTTTATCTTTCTCATTTCCAGAGGATCAAGAGGTGATCAATTATCTCCATGAGGAATTTGATAGATTAAAAGAAATCCAGTATGACAGTCTTACTGGTTACTACCAAGAAAACGACAAAAAATTCTGGGGAAATATCCAATCTATTAACCAACTGATCAAGAAGATTTGTTTGTCTTGACACTATCTCAATAGACTCTATATAACTCAATTACACGAATGATTAATACAAACCAGCGTACTGGGGACTGCAAATCCTCTATCATCGGTTCGATTCCGATCCGCGCCTCCATCCCATTAGTTGGAGACGGTTTTGGTTGCAATTCGGTAAAGATTGACTCTTATTCAGTCGGCTTGAAACTCCCTATCGACATCTCTATTGAGTGTCGCAAGTCCAAGATTTCCCTTAAATTTTCTTATAAAGACAATAGCTACCGCATACCCTTAAATTGCACCTTCGAGGAATTAACGGAGTCAGATATTTGTGATATTGTAACTCGTACCATCCGAAAAGTGGACGGGGATATTACTGTTGGCCAGTTGCTGGATTGGGTAGTTGAGAATGAAGAATGTGGTGGTGCATTAGCCACTCGTAAGAAGTCAAAGGCCCACTTTATTGACCTTTGGGTCAAGAGGGAAGGTAGGTCACTAGATGAATCTACTGAAGCACTTTTAAGCACTGATAATACTGGTAGAACAATTCCAGAACAGTGGGCTAAGAAATATGGATTGCCACATAAGATAAGGCAGATCCGATCACTCTTTAGTAAAAGAAATTTGTTGTTGTTCAAGCGTGAGGGTTGGGACACTAAGCACTTTGCCAATTTTGTGGGCTATATTGCGGAGTCAACGGTGTCCCAGCCCTTCACCACTGATGACAACGAAGTCGAAAGAATCATCTCATTTTTTGAGGCAAATCGTGAAACCCATCCAGTGTTTTACGATATATATCTTTTGGCCTTTGGTGCAGGTTTACGGGCATCAGAAATTTACCAAGTTCAAGGTAAAGACTTTACAACTTTTAATGGGCAACATTTCTTATTGCTGCCTTTTGCTACTAAGCGTAGCAGATTAAAAAATACCAATCACATTGAGAAGGTTGGTATTTCTCCCGTACTATACAATCACTTCTCATCTGCCTCCCAGCATGAGAATGTAATCAAAGGTGGACTTAGGTTACATAAAAGGTTTGTAAAATTCTTAAAGCAGGATCTTGGCATCACTGACAACAAAGCTTGTCACCGTTTGCGTAAGATTCTTGGAGCGAGGTTGGCTACTTCGGCTGGTATTTATCATGCTAGTAAAACGCTCCGAAACTCAGTCGCAGTGTGCGAAAGGTACTATAGTGACCTTACTGCACATAAGAACGACTTGAGGGTGTAGTGGAAAGTTCTGGGTAAGTAACTGATCTATCTTAAAAAAAGTCATGGGCATGATTGTGTCCAATTGTTAACCACTGCAACATTATCGGTTGATAATCTGTCGTTAAGCATTGATTCAGAAGCAAATCTGACAATAGACACTGGCGGCAAGTGGCATGGTACCGTGCAGGAGTTGGCCGATTATTTATCGCAATTAAGCGAGGATCTACAGGAGAGAATCGAAGATGGGGAAAATTAATTCTAAGCAAAAAGGTGCTAGGTTTGAACGGGCCGTAAGTCACATTTTAAATGATGCAGGATATGAGGCCAGACGGGGCCAGCAATTTTGTGGGGCCAATGGTGATGCAGATGTTATCGCCCCAGACTTTCCGTTTCATCTGGAGTGCAAGCATGTGGAAAAGCTGAATCTTTACACCGCCATGACTCAAGCGATCGCAGATGCAAAGAAGGTAAATAAGGCACCGTGTGTCATCCACAAAAAGAATCATTCCGAAGAACTTTTTACATGCAGGTTAAGTGATCTGCTTGAACTACTAACATCATACGAAAAATGAATGAAAATACTAATCAACCTCCTCCGCAGCTTACTAGCTTACTATTCAGTAGTTTGCTCCAAGCTCAAACGCATCTGGCCAATCCTAAGAAGGACACAACGGGTTATGGGTACAAATATGCCCAACTGGATCAGATCATTGAGATCGTAAAGCCTGTCCTTGCAGAATATGGGCTGGGCATAATTCAATCACCTCATGGCCCCATCGTTGATGGATGTCTCACATTGAAGACAATTATCTTCCATGAGTCTGGCCAGCACTTGATCGAGCAGTTTGCAATTCCTTTAAAAGAGGGAACAAATGTGACACAGGATTACGGTTCTGCTCTGACATATGCTCGCAGGTATCA